>Ga0233444_10001168_pt1 | contig 30604 bp, 26 predicted proteins | sample SI_124_October20_6_FD_182792 | JGI IMG/M metagenome (GOLD analysis project Ga0233444, IMG submission 182792) | Seawater microbial communities from Saanich Inlet, British Columbia, Canada - SI_124_October2016_10_MG | ecosystem: Environmental > Aquatic > Marine > Inlet | place: Canada: British... | reverse complement strand
GCGCCGGTCGTCAGCGGATTGCAAGCAATCCCTGTTACCCCTCGACTTGCATGTGTTAAGCCTGCCGCTAGCGTTCATCCTGAGCCAGGATCAAACTCTTCGTTGTTGTTTCTTAATAAAATTAATGCTACAACTCCTAAAGAAATTAATTCGGTCAAAATGGTTCTATTCACTTGTATCTTTCGATACGCGCTGTCATTCTTATATTATTTTTCTTTCAATGAACGTAATGCTAAATCTAATTCCCAAAAACATCGTCGTTGAGCGTTTTAGCGGATGCAAATATAAAACCCTTTTGTTATCTTACAAGGGGAATGTCAATGATTTTTGAAAAAATATTAATTTAATACCTTAATGACTGATTTACAGTATATTAAATTTACTGAAAGAAGTTCCAAATCAAGCCAAATCGAATGGCAAAATCACGATATGGGGTAAAGGGTGCTGCATAATAATCATAGGGAGTATCAATATTGATCAAATGTTCAATTGGTGCAGATATGTTTTCCAGCTTGAGATAGATCCTAGAGCTTTGGATTTTAGCATTAAAAAAGAAATCAACTCGTGGGTATTCTCCAATTTTAGTATTGTTCTGCGTTACAAACTCTGCAAGCATGGGATTATACTGGTCTGCATAATAATCCGTAAAGAAAGTAAACGTAGCTCCCGACTGAAAAAATAAAGCTTTATTGAAAATAGACGAAGTAAGCATCAACGTACTTCTAATGAGCCATTCAGGAACATTCAAGGCAAGAGGACCACTCAAAATTTCCTCTGGATTTTCTTCTTGCGTGACTTTTTGGTATTGCACATTGTTTACCCATGAGAACTTTCCGAAATCCAAGCGCTGGTCAAAACGCGCTTTGAAATAATCAATTTTTCTGTCTGATTGTATAACATTGACTTTAAATTTTTTATTTAAATCAGCCAATGGAGTTGTATTGTAAAAGAATCCATAATGATCGATCTTAGACCAAGCCGCAGCAATAGCTCCCCATTTGGGATGGGATATGTTTATTTCTCTGGTAGCTGTGTTTTGATTTACCAGTTCGGTGTTGGACCAATTGTATTCTTTAAAGTCACTTTGGAATAAATGAAAATTAAAGTTTAATGGCTGTGAGCGATATCTATAGCTTGCTGTTACAGATATCTTTTTATACAATTCCCCTCCAAGAGAACCCTTAAAAGCGGTTGTTGCAAAATCTTTCCTCAAAGACTGATATCCTTCTGCCTCTGCTTGAAATCCAAAAAAAGTTTTAGCCCATTTTGCTTGAGTAGCTAATTGACTTACTTCTATTTTTGTGGGTAGTAAAGTGTCTTTCTCATACTCGTTTGAACCTAAAGCATATTTCCATTGATAATGATAAATATCCAATTTCAATTGTCCAATTTTCTTGTCTTTGTAGGTTGCGTATACATTATTTTCTAGAGTGCTATAATCAGTACTGTCAAGAACACTAGAATTGTAGGCCTCGAAAAAATAAGTATTTACTCTACTTTGAGTATAGGTGTATTTTTTATTTTCTGATGCAATACGGTACCCTAACTTCATTTTATAAGCTGTAGTATCTTTTGCAATAGGAAGCATTTGATATTCATGCTCCATATAATAGCGCTTTCCTTCTAATTCATTGAGGGCCCTAATCTGTGTTGAAAGGGTGGCCCGATTTGAAAAACCATCATAAAATTGAAATTGTTCTTCTCCATTTTCATCGAGAACAGGAAGTCCGTTTTGATCAGCTACCACGTAATTCGGTGCATTTTCAAAAAAGTAAACTGCGTCATTGGAAAGTCCACCGTTTACGTCATTCTCTAAAGACTGAGTGGTTTGATGCAGACGTAATCGGTATTTTTTATCATACGTCTGATATTGTGTGCTCATTCTAAATTGACGAGATCGACTTAAAGAGGATGCATATTTTCCCAAAGATCTGAATCCCTTAAAAGAAACGGCTACGTTTAATTTTGGTGATGTGTTAATCGCTAGCGTTGCATCCAAATTCTGCCCTTTTCGAAAGGTAGACTTAAAGAAAAGCTCAGTGTAGGGAGATGGAACTTCATAATAATTCACATCCTCTTTTTCAAAATACCCAAAATTTTTAACCCGAGCTCCCATTTGAGGGGTTAATGGATCTTCATGAAAATTGTACCCTAATTTATTGAAGCCTTCACCCATGTTAGGCAAAGGAAGATATTCAAAATAATCTTTTCTTAAGAAGTTGAATTCATATTCCCCTTTTAATGAAAGGGTGGTATCTACTGTGGTTTCTGAACCATCAAAATGTAAGATCTTATAATCCTCTACCGTAACAAGACCCATAGGTTTGATGTAAGGAATATATCGTTTTATTGTAGAATCTTTTACTTTCTTTTTTTTCTTCTCATTCTTTTTTTGAACCACAAGAGAATCTATTGACTTGGTCTTTACAATTTTGTCAGGTACCGCAATTGAATCTTTTTCATTTTCAATGAGTGGTTGAACTTCAGGCAAACTGTCATTGACCTTTAGCTGAACCTCTTGACTCCAAACAGATTGAAAAAAGATAAAAGAAAGAAGAAAAATGCTTGATCGCATGCAGGCAATGATTTTTTTGCGAAGTTATGATAATTGTAAGTAATTTGTAATACTACTTAATAAACTTAAGAAGTCTTTTAACAAATGCTTGAAACACAATACACCACGGGACTTGAGGCAGGGTCGGATGAAGCTGGAAGAGGATGCTTGGCAGGCCCTGTTACTGCAGCAGCTGTAATTTTACCTACTGACATTCACTTACCGTTATTAAATGACTCTAAAAAATTATCAGAAAAGCAGCGTTACGCCTTACGTCCCGAAATAGAAAAACAAGCCCTTGCCTTTGCTGTAGCCCATGTTTATGAACATGAAATTGATGAAATTAATATTCTAAACGCCTCTATTAAAGCCATGCACTTGGCACTACAACAACTTTCCAAAAAGCCTGAGTTTATTATCGTGGATGGAAATCGATTCAAAATATTTAATGATATCCCTCATGAGTGTATTGTAAAAGGAGATGGAAAATATCTAAATATTGCGGCTGCTTCTGTTTTGGCAAAAACCTACAGAGATGATTTTATGCGTGCCTTAGACCTTGAATTTCCCCAATACGGTTGGAAAAAAAACAAAGGATATCCAACAAAAAAACACCGTCAGGCAATCAAAGAATACGGTATTACTGAATACCATAGAACTTCTTTTCAACTCTTAGCTAAACCCTAATTTAGCTTTTTTTACTATTTTTCATAACTTCCTGATTTAACCCCAAACTCAACTCCATTGAAAAACTTCAATTCTTTTTACACAGCTTTAAAAATCGATGAACCTGAATTAAAAAAACAAATTGAATCTTTTGCACGACTTGAACAGGTTGAAAAGAACACTTGTATTTTAGAACCCAATAAGTATATCAAATGGCTTGCTATTGTATTAGAAGGAAAGGTTCGCGTTTGGCAAGAAACTGAAGATCGAGAAATCTTACTGTATTATGTTCAGCCCACACAAACCTGTGTTTTGTCTCTGGCTGCAACCTTTTCAGATTTTAAAAGTTCTATTTACGCTCAAACCATTGAAAAAACAACACTCTTAAAAATTCCTGTTCGCTTTATTTCCCGTTGGTCAGCCCAATACTCTTCTTGGCATCAATTCACTACGGCTACTTTTATCACAAGCTATCAAGAACTCCTGAGCAGGTATTCCACTCTAGCTTTTAAAAAAATCAAGGAGCGTTTGATGGATTATTTGAATGACAAAAGTCAAACCACTCATTCGAAGACGATTTTAATTTCTCACCAAGCTCTAGCACGCGAAATGGGGACTACACGTGAAGTTGTTTCAAGAACATTGAAAAAATTAGAGCAGGAAAAACGGCTCCAACTTGCCTTCAAAAAAATTGAATTAAATCGCTGAATTGCAACAAAAGATACAAAAATTAAGGCTAATTCTTTATTACTATTGCAACAGACATCAACCTTAAAACCTAAATCTTATGAAAAATCATTTAAAAACTATTCTTCTCTACAGCATGGTGGCAACTATGGTACTCGCGGGTTGCAATGAGAAAAAAGAGGATCCAAAAGAAACCTATATTTTGGTCCATTCTGCATGGCTTGGTGCATGGCAATGGGAAAATGTCAAAAGCGAGCTTGAAGCACAAAATCAACTTGTCATTACTCCTGATTTACCCGGACATAGAAGTGACAAAACAGCTCCTGCAAGCATCACCATGGATCAGTATGTCCAAACACTTCTTTCCATTATTGATCAACAGGAAAAACCGGTCATATTAGTAGGACACAGTTTTAATGGAATTACCGTGAGCAGAGTTGCAGAACTTCGTCCAAAAAAAGTAAAAGCTTTAGTGTATTTAACTGCTTTTTTATTACCTAACGGAGGCTCATTCTTTAAGGCTGTTCAAGGGGTTGAAAACTCCACTGCTGTTGATAATTTTTACCTTTCAGAAGATCAAACCTATGCACTAGTAAAAGAAGATGAAATCCAAAACGCCTTTGCACATGACATTCCTCAAGAAGCTTTTGAAGCTGCCAAACCCAATATGGTTCCTGAGCCTGCTGCTCCTCTTCAATATGAACTTCAAATCACCGAAGAAAATTACGGATCAATTCCTAAATTTTATATTGAATGCACCGAAGATAGAGCGATTCCAATTGCAGTACAAAGAGCCATGTATCAGGATAATGTAACAAAAAATTACAGTATAAAAAGTAGTCATACCCCTAACTTTTCACAGCCTGAAAAAGTAGCTTCCATTCTTTTGGATATTAAAAACGAACTGAGAAAATAAACTCTTTTTTTAGCCTTTATTTAAGTTCACTAGTTCGTTAATAACATTTCGAAAAATTGAGTCAAGACAAGAAGGAGTTTTTTAATTTTGAAACCATATGCGTTTTATATTATTTCTTCTTGGCTTGCTCATTTTTACAAGCTGTGACACCTCCGTAAAAAAAGCACCTAATCTACTTGATTATGTTCCACAAAACAGTCTTGCTGCATTCCAACTCAACGATCAAAACATGTTGGAAAATGCACTGACAAACCTTCCCTTTTTAACTGAAATTATTGCTTTAGACTCAAGCCTCAACGAAGACATTAAAACTATTATTCCTCCTGTTTTCTCTTCTAAGGCCTTATTGTGTTTTACTCCAGAGGGAAAATCAGAAATAGCACTTTCCTTTATCTATAAAATAAATCCTTCAGACAGTCTCCCAGAATTGTCAGGAGATCCATTCCTTTACAACAATACGACCATAAGAGTATCCCAAAAGAATCAAAGGAAAATTTATAGTACGACCCTCAAGGGCCTTCAAATCATCAGTACCTCTCAATTGGTTTTAGAAAACAGCATTCGGAATATTCAGAATAAACGACCGGGAATTCAAAATCAATCCTTTTTTGATTTAGCCGAAATCAGTGACGATAATGCTCCTATGAGTGTGTTACTCCATCGAGACTTCAATACTGTTTTACATTCATTTTTTCCAGAAACGCCCCTCTTCCCCTCTTTAGGGAACCATTGGTTTTCTTTTGATTTTAATACCAAAAAAGACCCCTTTACCTTAGATGGAGTAAGCTTTATAAATGATTCATTACCTGACGAATTGAGTTTGTTGAAAGGATTGAATCCACAACGCTTAGTAAGTTCCGCATTTGTCCCACAAAATTTTGATGGTTTTTTAGCCCTGGCAGTCGATGACTACAAAACACTGGAAGATAATTTTAAACAATTTAGTCGCTTTAAAAACATTCCGCTTCCTGAAATTAATTTCGATCCCCTAAGTGCTATAGATGAAATCGCTTGGCTGAATCTTCAAGACAACAAAGCCCTCTTTTTTCATTTAACAAATAATGAAAATATTAATCCTATTCTATTTTCAAATTCAGAATCAAAGGAAAGTTATAGGGGGCTAGAATTATACAATCAAAAATTACCTCAGGATCTCTTGGCCTTGATTGAAGTGTATGGAACACCTATTAATCCAAAATGGGGGGTGCAATTAGAAGAGTTTTTGATTTTTGCTGAAAATGAAACCTTTCTGAAGCAAATCATTGGTGCCCATTTAGATGGAAAAACATTAGCAAATGATCTCAACTTTAAAAATCTTAAGGAAGATTTAGCTGACAATAGTACTTTTTTGTGGCTAGGGCGTACTAAAAATTTAATCCCCCTTTGGAATAAAAATTTGGACGATTCGAAGGATGCCTGGAAAAAGATCAATCTTAAAAAATATCCTCTCCTTGCACTTCAAGGGGTCTCAGAATCTGGATTTATACAAACTCGTTTTACAGCTCAAAATAACGATCTAGAAGAAAACAAAAGGGGAGTAAGCAATCAGTATAGCTTTTCACTTGACGCCCCTGTTTCTCGAGCTCCTCAATGGATTAAGAATCATCGAAATAAAACAATGGATATTGTAGTGCAAGATCAAAATAACATGCTCTATTTATTTTCAAATACAGGTACTTTATTTTGGAAAAAACAACTTTCAAGTGCCATCGTAGGGGAAATCTATCAGGTAGATCTTTACAAAAATAGACGCTTACAAATGGCGTTCCAAACTGCTGATCGTTTCATGATTTTAGATCGAAATGGAAAAACTGTTGCCCCTTTCAATATTAAGGTTTCTGACGAAACCCCCAAACAGTTTGCTGTTTTTGATTATGACTTAAACAGAAATTATCGCTTCCTATTAAGTCAAGGAAAACAGCTTCAAATGTTTGATAATCGGGGGAAAAAGGTGACCGGGTTTCAATTAAAAAAACTAAAACAGCCCCTACAAAACCCTCCCAAACACATCCGTATGGGGACAAAAGATTATATCATTCTACAAAAGATCGATGGACAGGTACGAATCTTAAATCGACAAGGGAAGGATCGAGTTGTTTTAAAAAGTAATGCCAACACCTCCAATAATCCCGTCTTTGCGTATCGAAATACGTTTGCGTCTACAAACAAGGATGGAAATTTGATTCAAATTGACACCAAAGGAAATCTAACCGAGAGTACCTTAAACCTGCGTCCAGGTCATACTGTGGACATGACGTCAAAATCATTGGTTAGTTTTTCGGAAAACACCTTATTGATCAAAGGAATTCCCGTGGAGCTTCCTTTTGGGAATTATACTGCCCCTAAAATTCACTACATCAACAATACCATCTACGTGACCCTCACGGATCTTGACACTCAAAAAGTATATGCTTTTTATAGTAATGGCACTTCAGTAAATGGTTTTCCTGTATATGGAAATTCAAAAGTAGCCTTAACGAACGCTGATGATGATAAAGCCCTTGAAATGGTGGTGCAATCCGAAGAAGATAGTTTTTTAATCTATCAAATTAACTAATCCGTGTCGCTTCCCATTCTGCTTCAAAAAGATTTCCAAAGTGGTATTTGAGTTTTGCCTTTACCTCATCAAGAGCGACTTCTCTCCCTAACTCTTTGGCCAATGAGCTTACCCCCTTCCCTTGTATCCCACAAGGAATAATATGGTCGAAATAAGACAAATCTGTATTGACGTTTAATGCAAATCCATGCATGGTCACCCAACGACTGGCACGTACCCCAAGGGCACAAATTTTTCTAGCAAAAGGCGTTCCTATATCCAGCCAAACGCCTGTTTCTCCTTCGCTACGCGTACCAACAATACCGTACTCTTTCAATGTCAAAATCACCATTTCTTCAAGCAAGCGAAGGTATTTATGAATATCGGTAAAAAAATTATCCAAATCCAAAATGGGATAGCCTACAATTTGGCCGGGTCCGTGAAAAGTGATGTCTCCCCCTCGATTGGTAGCATAGAATTCAATCCCTTTTTCCTTCAATCGCTTTTCGTCTAGTAACAAATGTTCTTGCTTGCCACTCTTTCCAAGCGTAAATACCGGAGCGTGTTCCACCCATAACAAATAATTTTTTGTTGCTTGATGAACTTCATTTTGTCTGTTGGCTCTTTTTACAGCAATGACTTTATTGAATAAATCTTCTTGAATATTCAACGCCTTTTCATAAGGAGTCTCGCCTAATTCAATAATTTGAATTTGTTTGTTTTGAGTTGCCATCTAAAAATTAAAAGGTTGACTTCCATCGTTGTGGATTATTTAAAATCACTAAAGCAGCAATGACTCCAGGCACCCAACCACACAGGGTTAATATAAAAACGATAAGTACAGAACCACAGCCCTGATCGATTACGGAAAGGGGTGGAAAAAAGATAGCTAGTAAGACACGAAAAAATCCCATGATTATTGACTCTTTTGCAAAGATATAAAATTTGATTCCTTAGATTTTTTTAGTCTACGTATCTTTGCAAGAAATTTTCACCTATGGCAAAGCTTTCTGAACAGGAACTTATACGCAGAGAAAAACTTGATGGACTCAAAAAATTGGGTATTAATCCCTATCCCGCTGCTCAATTTCCAGTAAATTTTTATGCTAAAGATTTACCCGACACCTATGTTGAAGGAAAAACAGTGATTCTTGCTGGTCGACTAATGTCGAGAAGAATTCAAGGCAAAGCAAGTTTTGCAGAGCTCCTAGATAGTACCGGAAGAATTCAGGTTTATTTTAATCGAGATGAAATTTGTACTGGAGAAGATAAAACACACTACAATGAAGTGTATAAAAAGTTACTAGACATTGGCGACATTATTGGTGTAGAAGGGACTCTATTTACCACCATGGTTGGGGAACAAACGGTAAAAGTGACTGGCTTTACCGTATTAAACAAAGCCTTACGACCCTTGCCCCTTCCCAAAACAGATTCCGAGGGTAACAGTTATGATGAATTCAATGATCCCGAATTGAGATATCGCCAACGTTATGTGGATTTAATTGTAAACCCCAAAGTAAAAAACACCTTTATACAACGCTCTAAAATTACAACTACAATTCGTGATTTTTTGACTGAAAAAGAATATTTAGAAGTTGAAACTCCCATTTTACAACCCATTCCTGGGGGCGCAACGGCAAGGCCTTTTGTAACGCACCACAACGCACTCAATACACCCTTATATTTGCGAATTGCAAATGAATTGTACTTGAAACGACTTATTGTTGGTGGCTTCGAAGGTGTATTTGAATTTGCTAAAGATTTTAGAAATGAAGGGATGGACCGTACGCATAATCCAGAATTTACGGTGATGGAATTGTACGTGGCCTACAAAGATTATTTTTGGATGATGGAAATGACAGAAACTTTATTAGAAAAAATTGCTGTCGCCCTTCATGGTACCCCATCAGTATCGGTTGGTGCTCACCAAATTAATTTTAAAGCTCCCTATCCTCGTGTACCAATTCTGGAAGCTATTCACACCCACACGGGTATTGATGTTTCGGAAATGAATGAAGAACAACTGCGTGAAACAGCAAAAAAGCTAGATCTTGAAGTAGATGATACTATGGGAGAAGGAAAGCTAATTGATGAAATTTTTGGTGAAAAATGTGAACATCACTACATCCAACCCACTTTCATTACAGATTACCCTAAATCCATGAGTCCCCTAACCAAGGAACATCGAACCAATTCAAAACTCACAGAGCGCTTTGAATTAATGGTCAATGGAAAAGAATTGGCCAATGCTTATTCTGAGTTGAATGACCCAATAGATCAAAAAGAACGCTTCGAAGCCCAACTCAGTTTGAGTGAAAAAGGAGATGATGAAGCCATGTTCATTGATCAAGATTTTCTTAGAGCATTGGAATATGGGATGCCCCCTACATCTGGAATCGGAATTGGAATTGACCGACTGGTTATGTTAATGACAAACAACAGTTCCATTCAGGAAGTGTTATTTTTCCCACAAATGAAACCTGAGCAAAAAGCGGTTGCGCTTTCTGAGGAAGAAAAAACGATTCTACAATTGATTAAAGCAACGGAGACAGCTGATCTTACGGCTATTAAAACAGCAACGGGTCTAAGTAACAAAAAGTGGGACGTTTCTATTAAAAGTTTGTCCCAAAAAGAGCTAATCAAGGTCATTAAAAACGAGGAGGGTCTTTTTATTGAAATGTTAAAATAATCCTAAGCCTTAAACTTTTGAGCATGTAAAGTATCTAAAAGGGAAACAAACTTTTTATTATGAAAAAAATTTATTTCCTTTTGACCCTAGCGATTCCCTTAATTGGACAGGCCCAAACTGATCCCCACAAACCTAAACTTACTGGGGAACAGCATGCCACGCTCCAAGCAAAAAAACTTCAATTAGCCCTTGACTTAAGTAAAGAGCAAGCAGTCCAAATTAAAGAAGAGATTAAAAAACAAAGAGAGCAGCTCTCCAAAACAAAACAAAAAAGAGGAGAATTAAATGCAGAAGAACGCTACACTCTTCACTTAGAACGAATAGATCGTCAAATTGCGATGCAATCCCAGATGAAAACCATTCTAAATGAGGAGCAATATGACGCTTGGCGTAAAATAAAGTCGCATCAAAAACATAAAACTCATAGAAGAGATCGTCTCATAAGTCGTCAAAGAAAAGATGGAGGTCATAGACTACATCCAAATTAATGAAACAAAAAAGGCAGGATAATTCTTGCCTTTTTTGTTAAATCGTATCAATTATTTTTTTGAAAGCATTTATCGTAAAATCAATATCCTCATGGGAAAGTGCATCATTTAAAAAATAACTTTCAAAAGCACTTGGAGGTAAGTAAATTCCTTCCTTTAGCATCCCGTGAAAATAATTATTGAATTTTTCGTTATTCCCAGAGGCAGCGGTTTCAAAGTCAACAACTTTTTCATCGGTAAAATGAAGTGAGATCATGGATCCCAGCCGATTGATCTGATAAGGAATATGAGTCGTTTTCAACACTGCCTCTAAACCCTCATGTAGGTGTTCTGTTTTAAGTGCGAGACGATCGAAAATATCCGAATCTGCATTTAAAGCTTGAAGCATGGCAAGGCCTGCCGCCATAGCCAGTGGGTTTCCGCTCAATGTTCCCGCTTGATATACAGGTCCGTCGGGAGCCAAGTGTTTCATAATCTCCTTTTTGGCAGCAAAAGCACCTACCGGCAAGCCTCCTCCCAAAACTTTTCCAAAAGTGACAAGATCAGCCTTAATCCCTAAAAGTTCTTGTGCTCCCCCTTTAGCTAAACGAAATCCTGTCATCACTTCATCAAAAATAAGTAGGGTCTCATATTGATCACAAAGGGATCTTAAACCTTCTAAAAAACCAGCATTAGGTGGAATACAACCCATATTTCCCGCTACAGGTTCAATAATAATGGCTGCAATTTCATGTGGATATTCACTAAAGAGTTGGGCTACAGCTTCAAGGTTGTTATAGGGTGCAAGAAGCGTATCTTTTGCTGTTCCTTTAGTTACGCCAGGACTACTGGGGCTTCCAAAAGTAACCGCTCCACTCCCTGCTTGAATTAAAAAAGCATCTGAATGCCCGTGATAACACCCTGCAAATTTGATTATTTTCTCACGCTGTGTTGCGCCTCTTGCTAATCGAACAGCACTCATACAGGCTTCTGTACCCGAATTAACGAATCGGATTTTATCTATATTAGGCACCATAGCAATGGCTAGTTCAGCAATCTCTGTTTCCAAAGCCGTTGGCATTCCAAAAGAAGTTCCTAAATCCGCTCTTGATTTTACCGCCTCTATCACAGGTTCGTAGGCATGTCCCAAAATCATAGGACCCCAACTTGCGATGTAATCAATCAATTGATTATCATCAGCATCATAGAGGTAAGCACCTTTGGCTCGCTCAACAAAAATTGGAGTTCCTCCTACTGCTTTAAACGCACGAACAGGAGAATTCACTCCCCCGGGGATTACATTTTGTGCGGCCTTGAACAGGGCGCTACTTCTTTGATATTGCATAGTTTTATAGATTGAGAGGAATGCTCAAGCTTTGTCCTAAATAAATAGTTTTGTCCTTGATTTTATTCGTTTTAATGATTTCCTCTAATGAAACATTGTATTTTTTAGAAACGGAATATAAAGTATCCCCTTTTTGAACCGTATAGTTTACAAATCTCTGACCTTTATTTTTCTTGGATGAGGATTGAGTTACTTTCCTTTTTTTTGTATCGAATTTAGTTAGATCAAAGCGCTCTATGAGACTGATTAATTTATCTGGATATTGAGGATCTGTAGCATAACCTGCTTTCTTTAGTCCTTTGGCCCAAGCTTTGTAATTGCTAATTTTATAATCAAACAAGAAGGCATATCGATCTCGTCCAACTAAAAATAAAGAATGATCGCGGTAGGAGGTTGCAGGGTTTTTATAAACTCGAAAGCATTCCCCTTTTTCATCATCATCATGATATATTCTTTTGCCCTTCCAATCGGAATGACATTTGATTCCAAAGTGATTATTCCCCTCTGCTGCTAATCGGCCATACCCCATTCCAGATTCCAAAATTCCTTGAGCCATTGTAATACTTGCAGGGATTCCATATTCACGCATTTCATCTTGTGCAATAGCGCTATAGGTTTCGATGTATAAATTTATCTTTTCTTTATTGGACAATACCTCCACTGGAGCCACTGTTTTTTTTACTTCTTTTGGAGTTACAACAACTTCTTTTGGTGGGGATTTTGTAACGGATTCTCGAATTACAATTTTTCTTGAGGAACCACAAGATACAGACACAAAGACAATCCCTAAAAGGGTAAATCGTTGCCATAAATTAGTTGGGGGTTTCCTTTTTTTTGAAGTTGGAGATTCATTCCCTTTACTCCCTGCAGCCCTCCCGTATGAATGATTAAAATCTTCTTTCCCCACGGCCATTTTTTTTGTTTTATAAGATCAAAAATACCAAAAAGGAGCTTTCCAGTATAGATTGGATCCAACGGAATTTTATATTGTTGATAAAAAGCATTCATAAAGGAGATCAATTCTTCGTTTACCTTGGCATATCCACCAAAAGCATATTGATCTTCTATGCACCAATTATTTTTTTTTGTGAATTGGGCAATTTGATTGATAACTTCTGGGTTCCTTAACGCATTGAACCCTACTACAGTTTGATTGGGTGAACTTTTATTGATCAAACCTGCTAAAGTTCCTCCCGTTCCCACACTGGAACAAATTACATCAAATTCTTCATCCCCCTTTTCTAAGATTTCCTGACATCCCTTGACTGCTAGTGCTTCTGTTCCTCCTTCGGCTAAAAGTCTAATACTAGAGTTATGCTTTTGCAAATCGCAAACAAGCGCTGACGTTTCTTTTAAATCATAATCTGCTCTCGAAACACAATACAATGTCATTCCCTGACGCTGACAATAACTTAATGTAGTACTCGTATCAAGTTTGTTTTGCCATTCCTCCCCTCTAACAATTCCAATGGTTTGAATATTTTCCAACTTTCCTGCTGCTGCCACCGCCGCCAAATGATTTGAAAAAGCTCCCCCAAAAGTTAAGATCGTTGAATGGGATTGTTCTTCTAGGGCTTTAAAAACATATTTTAATTTGCGAAATTTATTCCCAGAAACAACAGGGTGGATTAAATCTTCTCTTTTTATGACAATAGTATGACCCTCAATGGGTTCAAGCGATTGATTTATACTACTTTTGAAAGATTCAAATAATTGCATGGCTAAAAATACATTAAAATGACGTTGGGTTCCTTACCTCCACTTGAAGAAGGAGATTTTTATTTAACCCCTGAGGGATACAAGGTCTTTACTGAACAATATCACCTTAAAAGAGGGTACTGTTGTAAGAGTAATTGCAGACATTGCCCTTTTGGGTATAAACCAAAGCGAGACTGATTTTTTCGGCATGATTTTTGGGTAATTTAACTTTAAACTGTTTAAAATGAAACCTTTCGTTCTTTTGTTTTCGTTATTTCTACTGACATCCTGTTCTTCTGTTCTGGTTTATTCAGATCATGATAGTAGCATAGATTTTACAAAATATAATACTTTTGCTTACTTCAAGCCCGAGATAGACCAAGTGAAAATCTCTGATTTAGACAAACGTCGAATTCTAAAAGCAATTGATGCTGAAATGCATGTCAAAGGATTGTCCAAGTCTGAAACGCCTGATTTATTAGTTGGCTTTACCACTCAAGCGAAAGAACAAATTTATATCAACAACCAAAACAACTGGGGTTGGGGTTGGGGTTGGGGATTTAATCCTTGGTTTTGGGGACCCAACTACAATACTGTAAGTACTCGAACTGAAGGAACTTTATTCATTAATTTAATCGATGCAACCACCAAGCAACTGGTTTGGCAAGGAAAAGGAAAAGGAGGTATTCCAGAAAATTATAAAAATAGAGACGAACGTATCGGGCTCTTTGTACAAAAAATTATTTCAAATTACCCTCCTATAAAAGAATAGCCTTTAAAGACACACGCCCTCTGCTGCTGCAAGGGCCGCTTTCATTCCGTCACTATTTTTACCTCCTGCAGTGGCAAAAAAAGCTTGTCCGCCTCCTCCACCTTGGATGTATTTCCCGAGTTCACGTATTATCACTGCAGCGTCTTTTCCTTTTTGTGTAACTAAAGATTTAGAGACATAGCAACTTAACATAGGTTTTCCAGATTTTACTGATCCTAAAACGAGGATGACCTGCTCCAGTTGGGCACCCATTTCAAAAGATAAGTCCTTCATCCCCTGTGGATCTAAATCAACTTCAGCAGCACCAAATTGTATTCCCTCGATCGTTTTAACCTCTTTCAATAATTCCTCTTTTAACATCTGAGCTTTTAACTTGGATAAAACACTGAGTTCTTTCTTAAGTGCTGCATTTTCTGCTTGTAACGATTGAATGGCTTTTACAGGATCTTGGGCCTGTTTGAGTACTTGATTTACATTTTCAAGCAATGAAGTCTGGGCTTCGAAATAATTTTTAGCTGCATCGCCTGTTATGGCCTCTATACGTCGGACACCAGAGGCTACTGCACTTTCAGAAGTGATCTTAAAATGCCAGATATCGGCCGTATTTTCCACATGAGTCCCTCCGCATAATTCGATAGATTGACCAAAACGAATTGTACGTACAGTATCTCCATATTTTTCACCAAATAAAGCCATTGCTCCTTCTTGGATGGCACTTTCATAAGGCGTGTTTCTTCCTTCCTCTAAAGGAATACCCTCCTGAATTCGTGCATTGACAAATTGTTCAACGGCTTTAAGTTCTTCAGAAGTTACTTTAGCAAAATGGGAAAAATCAAAACGAAACATTCCTGAATGCACCATAGATCCTTTTTGTTCCACATGAGTCCCTAAAACAGAACGAAGTGCTTGGTGCATTAAATGGGTTGCTGTGTGATTACTTGAAGAACGTTGTCTTTGTTTAGGATCTACCACAGCAGTGAAGGTTGCATCGAGTTTGTTGGGAATACTTTTGGTTTGATGCACGATTAGACTATTTTCTTTCTTTGTGTCTAACACATAAATAATGTCTCCATTACTAGCTTCTAAATATCCTTTATCGCCCACTTGTCCTCCACCTTCTGGGTAAAAGGGGGTTAGGTTAAACACTAACTGATAGAAATCTCCTTCTTTAGCCGTCGTCATTTTTCGATAACGCGTTATTTTCACTTTAGCATTCAAATGATCATAGCCCACAAATTCTTCAACATTATCTTCTTGAAAAATGATCCAATCACCCGCCTTCGAAGCTGCAGCGGCACGAGAACGTGTTTTTTGAACTTCCATTGCTTGTTGGAAACCCGCTTCATCTACACTAAAGCCTTTTTCACTTGCGATCAATGCCGTCAAATCAAAAGGAAAGCCAAACGTGTCATAGAGTTCAAAAGCTTTACTGCCTTCAATATTTTTCGTTTTGGAGTTCGCCATGATGGACTCCAACAAAACCAATCCTTGATCTAATGTTTTTAAGAACGAATTTTCTTCTTCCCGTATCACATTGAAAGCTAATTGTTGCTCTCTAATCAATTCTGGAAATGCGGTTCCCATTTGTTGAGAAAGTGTTTTGACCAAGCGGTGAATAAAAGGTTCTTTTTGATTCAAAAAAGTAAATCCATACCGTATGGCGCGACGTAAGATTCTTCGAATCACATAGCCTGCACCATTATTACTCGGCAACTGCCCATCGGCAATAGCAAAACAAACAGTTCGAACATGATCTGCAATCACTCGTATCGCTCTGTCAGTATTTTCTGACATCCCGTAGCTTGAATTGGTTAGGGTTTCAATTTCTCTAATTATAGGAGTGAATACATCGGTATCATAATTGGAAGTTGTGTTTTGCAGCACCATACACAAGCGCTCAAATCCCATACCCGTATCAATATGTTTTTGAGGAAGCTTCTCCAAACTCCCATCCGCTTTTCTATTAAATTCTATGAAAACTAAGTTCCAAACTTCAACCACTTGTGGGTGATCCTGGTTTACCAATTCAGCTCCAGATATTGTTGCTTTTTCTTCCTCAGAACGAATGTCAACATGAATTTCTGAGCAAGGCCCACAGGGTCCTTGATCTCCCATTTCCCAAAAATTATCTTTCTTATTACCTAATAATATTCGATCCTCTGGCAGTATGGCTTTCCAAAACTCGTATGCCTCATTATCCTTTTCAATTGCTTCTTCGGGAGCCCCCTCAAAAATCGTAACATACAGCTTTTCAGGGTCAATTTTATAAACCTCTGTGAGCAATTCCCATGCCCACTCAATGGCTTCTTTTTTAAAATAATCCCCAAAACTCCAGTTCCCAAGCATTTCAAAAAAAGTATGGTGGTAGGTGTCAATTCCAACTTCCTCAAGGTCATTGTGTTTACCCGAAACACGCAAACACTTTTGTGTGTCCGTAATTCGTTTTGAACTTGGAACAGCATTTCCCAAAAAGTATTCCTTAAAAGGGTTCATTCCTGCATTGGTAAACATAAGGGTGGGGTCATTTTTTATGACCATGGGGGCAGAAGGAACCACCTTATGCGTTTTGGAGGCGAAAAAATCTAAAAACTGTTGTCTTACTTCTAAGGACTTCATGTCAAACTTTATATTAAAATAATAGTTACATCATCAAATGCAACGATGTTCAAAAAATAGTATTCGATTGAATTTTTGTATCTTTGATTAACTTTTTTGTATTTGTTAGTGCAAAAGAAACGAAAATTTACAACACTTTATGAGTAAAATTAAATACTATTACGATCACGAGACACTTTCTTATCGTCCAATCCATGTAACTAACAAAAATCGTGTTTCCAATTTCGTATTATTTATACTCTCCTCTTTTTTACTAGGTCTTTTTTCACTGTTGATTCTACTCAATTCAGATTGGATCAATACTCCTGCTGAAATCGCTCAAAAAAGATTGATTCAAAACTATGAATTACAATTAGACATATTAAATAAAAAGTTATCTCAAATAGAAACTGTTGTTGACAATTTAGAAGAACGTGATAATAATCTTTATCGGGTTTACTTTGAGGCGAGTCCAATACCTGAAGCCCAGCGCCGAGCAGGATTTGGTGGGGTAAACCGTTACAAAAATCTAGAAGGCTATGATAACTCTGAATTAATTATTAATACGGCTAAACGCCTGGACATTTTGTCTAAACAAACCGTAGTTCAATCCCGATCCCTAGATGAAATCGAGCGACTTGCCTCCAACAAAGCAGATTTATTGGAAGCAATTCCTTCTATTCAACCCATCAAAAACGAAGATTTGACGCGTATGGCTTCAGGCTTTGGGTATCGAACAGATCCCTTTACAAAAAAGCGACGTTTTCATTATGGAATGGACTTCACTGCAAAAAAAGGAATTCCCATCTATGCAACAGGAAATGGAATTATTAAAAGAGCTGACAATCGTTCCTCAGGCTATGGAAAGCATATTCGAATTGATCATGGTTTTGGATATGTGAGTTTATATGCACATCTGAGTAAATACAACGTCAGAAGGGGACAGAAAGTAAAACGCGGAGATCTTATCGGATATGTAGGAAACACGGGGCGCTCTCGTGGACCTCACCTACACTATGAGATTTTTAAAGACAAAAAACGCATCAACCCTTTGAACTTTTACTACGGAAATCTTTCTCAAAAAGAGTTTGATGCCTTGTTGAATCAGGCCAAACAAGAAAACCAATCCATGGATTAAGATGCATGTAAACCTTCCTGAAAAACGTTATTATTCTATCGGTGAGGTTGCAAAGGCATTTGATGTCAAACCTTCACTACTCCGATTTTGGGAAAAAGAATTTGTTGAAATTCAACCCAAAAAAAAAGAAAGTGGCACCCGAAAGTATACCCCCGAAAATGTTTTGACCATTCAATTCATTTATCATCTGGTCAAAGAAAAAGGATTAACCCTTCAAGGGGCTAAAAAACAACTCCGACTGAAAGTCAAAGACAATCCAAAAGTTGAAATTTTAGCAAAACTTGAAAACATCAAAGCCTCTTTAAAACAGCTTAAAGACAAGCTTTAAAACTTATTTTTTTCTAAAGAAAATTTGAATTGGAATTCCAGTAAAGTCATATTCTTCACGTAATTTATTTTCTAAAAAACGTCTGTAGGGATCTTTTACGTATTGTGGTAAATTACAAAAAAATGCAAACTGTGGATGAGGAGTGGGAAGCTGGGTACAAAACTTGATTTTCACATATTTCCCTTTGTAAGCCGGTGGCGGTGTTTTTTCAATAATGGGAAGCATCGTATTGTTAAAGGCTTTTGTTGGGATCCTTCTAGAACGACTTTGATAAACCTCTACTGCTGTTTCTACGGCTTTAAAAATTCGTTGTTTAGAAAGTGAAGAAATAAAAATAATTGGGACATCTGTAAAAGGAGCAATCTCTGCTCTAATTTTCGCTTCATAAGCTTTGGAAGCATTAGTGTCTTTATCTACTAAATCCCATTTGTTAACCAAAATAACAATCCCCTTATTGTTTCTATGAGCAAGCCAAAAAATATTTTGAACCTGTCCATCAAATCCTCGAGTACCGTCTACAACAAGTAAGCAAATATCGCAATATTCGATCGCTCTCACAGAACGCATCACTGAATAAAACTCAATATCCTCTTTGACTTTAGCTTTTCGTCTGATACCGGCAGTATCCACTAAGTTAAAATCAAATCCAAAGCGGTTGTATTGAGTATCTATACTATCACGCGTGGTTCCAGCAATATCCGTTACGATATATCGGTCTTCTCCAATGAGGGCATTGATGAAAGACGATTTTCCTGCATTCGGCCTACCTACCACAGCAAAACGTGGCAAGGGATCCTCTTCTCTCTCTTCTTCTTTGGGTAACTTTTTCACTATGTCATCCAACAATTCTCCGCTTCCGCTTCCATTGATACTGGAAATTGAATAGAATTGTTCAAAACCCAGAGAATAAAATTCCAGAGTTGCTTCTAGCCTTTGGGCGTTATCCACTTTATTAATTGCAAGGAAAATAGGCTTTTGAGAACGGCGTAAAAGATCAGCAATAACTTCATCCATGCCAGTTACCCCATCGGTTACATCTACCATAAATACAATGACATCCGCCTCTTCGATGGCGAGGTTGACTTGCTTGTCTATTTCCTTTTGGAAAATATCATCACTCCCTTCTACATAACCTCCCGTATCGATTAAAGTAAAGTTTCTACCATTCCAATCGGATTTCCCATAATGTCGATCACGGGTAACCCCACTAATGGAATCAACAATGGCTTCACGCTTTTGAATCATCCGATTAAAAAAGGTCGACTTTCCTACATTAGGACGTCCAACAATGGCTACAATACTGCTCATGATTAGAATTTGACTGCAAAAGTAAACTATTTATATGGATCCCATTTCGATGATTTGAAATGAATACAATTAGATGTTGCAGGTTCAGGGTTTAATTTGTAAATTTGCCGTTCATATCGCGAGGTAGAGCAGTGGTAGCTCGTCGGGCTCATAACCCGAAGGTCGCTGGTTCGAGTCCAGCCCTCGCTACAACATCCCTCCTTTTTAAGGAGGGTTTTTTTTTAAACAAAAGTCAAAATATCAATCTTTGGAGGAGAAAAAGCATAAATCTGGATTTGTTTCTATCGTAGGGAATCCTAATGTAGGAAAATCGACCTTGATGAATGCTTTGGTGGATAAAGAACTCTCGATCATCACGGCTAAAGCGCAAACTACCCGCCATCGTATCTTAGGAATTATTAATGGAGATGATTTTCAAATGGTACTTTCAGACACACCTGGAGTTATTAAACCCGCCTACGAGATGCAAACTTCAATGATGAATTTTGTTAAGGAAGCACTTATCGATGGAGATGTTCTAATCTATTTAGTTTCACCCGAAGAAACCGTACTCAAAGATGAAAAGCTCTTTGAGAAAATTAAGAAATCAAAAGCCCCCTTACTCATTTTAATCAATAAGATTGATCTGATCTCACAAGAGGCATTAGAAGCAGCTGTATTGCATTGGCAAACTGAATTTCCTAAAGCTACCGTCTATCCGATCTCTGCCCTTACAGGCTTTTTTATCCCTGAATTATTAAAAATCCTAATCGGTCATTTGCCAGAGTCTCCTGCATATTTCCCTAAGGACCAGTTAACAGATAAACCCGAGCGCTTTTTTGTCAACGAATCCATAAGGGAACAAATTCTTGAACTTTATTCAAAAGAAATTCCCTATTCCGTTGAAGTAGTTACCGAAGATTTTCTTGAGGATTCAAAAATCATTAAAATTCGTTCTGTCATCCTAGTAGAAAGAGAAACACAAAAAGGGATTATCATAGGTCATAAAGGCAGTGCCTTAAAACGGGTTGGCATTGGCGCTAGAAAATCTTTAGAAGCCTTTTTTGGAAAAAAAATTCATTTAGAACTCTACGTAAAGGTTTCAAAAAACTGGCGAACTAATGTGCAACAACTAAAGCGTTTTGGCTATAACAATTAGGGTTTTTCAATTTCTTTTTTTTTATATTTAAAATATTTAAATGAAAAAATGTTGAAAAAGATCTTCATCCTTGCCATTAGCATTCTCTTTTTTGCCTCTTGTGATAAAAAAAATCCTCCCCCAAATATAGTTTTTATCATGTCTGATGATCATGCCTATCAAGCGATAAGTGCTTACGGTCATGGACTTAATAACACTCCCAATATTGATCGTATTGCAAATGAGGGTGCGCGTTTCGACAAAGGCTTTGTCACCAATTCTATTTGTGCACCCAGTAGGGCTGTAATGCTGACGGGAAAGCATAGTTTTGTCAATGGAAAAGTAGATAATATTCAGGATTTTAACTGGGATCAAGATAACTTTGCAAAGCAATTACAAACTGCAGGGTATCAAACTGCAATGGTAGGAAAGATTCATCTACGAGGTCTCCCTCAGGGATTTGATTATTCAGCAGTATTACCAGGACAGGGACACTACTATAATCCCGATTTTCTGATTGATGGAATCAAAAAAAGAATCAATGGGTATGTCACCACGATTACCACTCAGTTAAGTCTGAATTGGCTTAAAAATAAACGAGATCCTAACAAACCATTCTTACTGCTGTATCACCAAAAAGCACCTCACAGGAATTGGAAGCCAGAAGAAAAATACTTGACTTTATTTGATGATCATACCTTTGACCCCCCGGCTAACTTTTTTGATGATTATTCCAACAGAGGTACTGCAGCAAAAACACAAGAAATGCTTATCGCTGCTTCAGAAGAGCAAATTGCAAAAGCCCATGGGAACGGGGGTCATGGAAGATGGGGCCATGATTTCAAAATGCTGACAGATCCCTACGGAAATCCCACAGGTTTTGAACATGAATTGGATCGCTTTTCTCCAGCACAGAAAGCCGCATGGTTAGCCGCTTATACCCCAAAAAATGATGCCATGAAAGCCTTAAATTTGGAAGGAGAAGAACTTGCCAAATGGAAATTTAATCGGTATTTAAAAGACTATTTACGCACCATCCAATCTGTAGATGATGGAGTAGGTGATATTTTGGATTACTTGGATCAGGAAGGTTTAACTGACAACACCATAGTGGTGTACACTTCTGACCAGGGATTTTATTTGGGTGAACACGGTTGGTTTGACAAACGCTTTATGTATGAAGAGTCACTGCGCACTCCCCTTTTGATGCGCTATCCTAAAGAAATTCCTGCAGGTTCAAGAGTAGAAGCGCTCATTCAAAACTTAGATTTCGCCCCAACCTTTTTAGATTATGCAAATTCACCCATTCCTGAAGATTTACAGGGAGAATCTTTTCGCAATATTGTAAATCAGAAAACGACAAAAGGACGTGATGCAATTTATTATACTTATTATGAGTACCCCTCAGTCCATATGGTAAAAAGACATTATGGTATTCGAACCGAGCGCTACAAACTCATACACTTTTATTACGATATTGATGAATGGGAACTTTATGACCTTGAGACTGACCCTTCAGAAATGAATAATGTATATGGGCAAAAAGAATATGAAAAAGTTCAAAAGAAGCTGCATCTTCGTTTGAAAGAATTGCGTCAACAATACGGTGATTCTGATGCCATAGATCAAATGCATATTGAACGCTATATATCCAACAGAAACTAAATTTATTAATCACTATCAAAAACCTTGACCTCCACGGAATTCGTCATAAAGAAGCTATGGAAGCAGTTCACGAATTTTTAAGAAATGAGAAAGAAAAAGGGTCTTTTTCGGTTACCATCATTACCGGAAATTCCACTGTCCTTCAAAATCGAATCTTTAATGAAGTATTAGAGCCCTCACCCTTTACCTTTTTTATTCCAAGCTGGAACTTAGGACAAATTATTGTAGAGTATATGGAACTATAACCATTAAACTCTATTTACTTCCACAGAGCCTTCTATTGCTAATATTACAATACTATTAAATTTGATTAAGTAACATTTAGTTCCTATATTTGCGTCATTCCTGTGTCAGTTGGATACAATTTTTTGTCATTTTAATTATTTGTGTCATTTGAGAGCAAGAAAAGTTAAAATTAGAGAAGTAGAAAACAAGAATGGTACAATATCAATTGTTCTTGATTGTCATATGGGTTATTATGTTGATGTAGATGGCAAAAAGAAACAGAATAGAAAGAGGAGGTTTTTAGACTTCAAGCTAATAAAGGATGCAAAAACTCCAATAGATAAACACTATAATAAAGATTGTTTAGCTAAAGCAAGGCTTATTGCTAACAAGTGGGAAAACAGCATTATCTCTGAAGAATACAACTTAGAAGACACAGAGAAGACCACCTCACTTGTATATGCTTACATAATAAAAGAGACAGACAGGATTAAAGACAAGGGCACAAGACAGGCTTACAAAACAATGACATCACATTTCTTAAAACACTTCCCTAAAGCCATAACATTTAAACAGATTAACAGAAGACAACAAGCTAAAGCATTCTATGACTATCTAACTGAAGAGGCATTAAAGAAAAATGGAGACAACCTCAGTATAAAGTCAGCAAACAAATACTTCAAGAGACTCAGACTAATTATGAAAGAGGCAAAATTAGAAGGGTATATAGAGGACTTGAGGTTTGATTTAAAATTACTTCCTGAAAAAAAGCCTGATGTGGTTTACTTAACATTAGAGGAGTTCAAAAAACTTGAGAATACTGAAGAGAGTAACACTACTATGAAAAATGCTTTTTTGTTTGCCTGTTTAACAGCATTAAGAATAGGAGACCTCCACAGTCTGACTTGGGGAGAAATTAAAGAGGAGAATGGTAAGATTTGGTATGATAGAATAATGGACAAAAAGCCTAATGGTAAAGAGAGAAGAATTAGTAACAACTTTGAACTCTATGCCAAAAAGTATCTTGGAGAAAGACAGGGTGATAGTGATAAGGTGTTTCCTGCACTCCCTGAGGATGCAAGTTCTAAGTTTAATGAAAGAATGCATAGGTGGATTTTAAGAGCAGGAATACATAAAAAGATTACCTTCCACTGTGCTAAACACAGCTTTGCTATGTACCATATAATTCACAAACAGGTAGGTGTATTTCAGTTAGCAAGACTTTTAAACCATACTGATATTAGGTCATCTATGCATTACTATGACCTTTGCTCCCCTGAACTTAAAGAGAAACTAATGGTATGATGGGAGAGAAAATAGAATTGTCAAATACAGATTGGAACTCCCCTATTTGTGGTGGCGGTGGTTGTGACTATTCCCATCTTGAGGGAGAGATTGCTTCTTATTGGGCAAAGTATTATGCAGACAAACTAAATCTTGAAGAATATGGAGATGGTGAATTGCTTAAACTTAAACCTGTTAAAAAACTAAGTGTAGAAGAATCAAATAAAGTATTTCAGGCTTTCGAAGATGGTGTATTAGAAAATACTCAAATGAAAACAGAGGAATACTTTAGAAAGCTGTGGAGTGATATCAATAAAGTAGGCTTTGAGAAAGAGGATTCAAACCATTGTATAGATACTTGCAATACATTAATAAGAGAGGAAGTTGAATGGTGGGAAGAGAGAACCGACCTTATAAGTTATAAAGCATTAAAAATTCCTTTGTTAGTTGAGTATCATTCTTGGGATATAATTTGGAGGCTATGCAAGTATGAAAAATTGGTTTCACATCCTCTTCACAATCATGCATCAAAAAAACAGGTAACGCTTAAGAAAAATTTACCTGAGAAAACAACAAAAAGATCAATTTCCTTAAATCTTGAAACAATGCAATTTGCTAAGCTTTGTGAGGGTTTTAAAAGAATCGGTGCAATTGATAATACCTCTAAGATATAGAGAATGCAGTTTATTTCAAAACACACTACAAACTTTCCCCAAACAACTCCCCTAAAACCACTACATAGGAATCTTAGGCTTAAGGTAATGATATCAATGGATTAGAAGGAATTTGGGTTGGAGGCGTTGGTGCAAAAGAAAAGCCCTCTACTTTGTGGTTGAGTTAGCTCTATTTACTATCGTTTTCAACTATCAAAATCAACAGTTAATATGTCTTGGTTTAGTAGTGTGGTATATTGCTTTAGATTTCCAGAGGTGTTGTTGGAACTACAATTGGCTATAAAACCACTACCAGTTCCATAACTATTTCCATGATTAGTACACCTAAAGCTTTCATTTGAATAAGACCACCTGTTTGATGTTCCTAAATGAGGACAGCAATTACTAAATGCTAATACGGTCTCGTCTGTTTTTCGAAGAAGTAAAACGTAGTGGTCTGAGTCGTTTATAAATTCCCCTGTATTTTGAAGCTTGGAATACAGATCATTTGTAATATCGATATAAAGAAGCTTACCCTCCAGAAAGAAACCATTTTCCTTAGTTATTTCCTTTAAATTTAAATAGGCTTGTTCTTCCTCAGAAAGTTCTTCTTCAAGAGCCGTTTCCTCCTCACTTACATCTACTTCACAAGAAGATAGAAATAGTGGAGAAGTAGAGTTAATCCCTAAAAAAACAAAAACTTTTTTAATGAATAAGGCTCTTTTCATATGCTTTAAATAATTGAGATATTCAGTGCTTAGTTGACTATAAAGCTATAGACTAGAGTAAAAGAACTACTTGATCCATCAGATGTTTTTATTCTCCAATAATATGTAGTTCCACTTTCTGCATCAACTTCTTTTGATAAATCTAATGTGTTCTCTTCTATAGGATCTTGTAATCCATCTATATTATCAAAATAAACAGTGTATGTAAGGCTATCTCCTTCATCAGGATCATTTCCCTCCCAAGATAGGATGACTTTTCCGCCATTAGAGTCTACTGCTGCTCCTGAAGTAGGACTAATGATTGTTGCTGGAAAAGGTGCGTAATTCTCCTGTCCATCTCCTGCTAAATAAAACTGCCAAGTATCTGAGTTAGTCGTATCACTCGTGTCATTTGCTTTAGACACTACCTTCCAGCTATAAGAAACATCTGTTGCGAGGGTCACTACTTTTGAAGTAGAGGTAATTCCTCCCTCTGTTTGTGTTTCATTTGTTTCTTGATTGGTTATTTGAAGATCGTAGCTACTGGTATCCGATGAGGTGTCCCAAGAGAAGGTAACTGCACTATTTGATTCATTAACAGCTTCTCCTTCGTAACATATCTCATTGTTCTCTGGAGCCGATAAACTCGACTTTCCGGGTGCAGGTACTTGAGGAGTTGGTGTTGGAGTAGGTTGTTGTGTAGTTGGAGGTGGTAATGAGCTACCACCATCATCCTCTGCACTACAGCTAATAATAAACACAAAAGATAAAATATATAAAAAGTAGTATCCTAGTTTCATCGCTTGATCATTTTAAAGGTTTGTTCTACCGTTTGACCGTTTACTTTTACCACATAGATTTCTGTTCTGAGCCCTGTAGTATTTATCGTAACGATTCTTGAAAAAGGGATTTGCTCTTTGTAGCGTTTGATCAGACTTCCTGATCGGTTATATATCGCTACTATTGTCTCTCTATCCTCTCCTGGGATAACTAGATTCAATTCCCCATGAACTGGATTAGGATAGTGCTTTACTTGTTCAGAGATAAATACCTCCTCTACATGTACCCCTTGACAGTCCTGTGGGGTAGATATCTTTACAGTATTCATTCCAGGTCTGAGTTGAAGGGTGAAGTTATCTAACTTATAACTTCTTCGCTCTCCATTGACTTCTGCATAATACAAATCAGAACCAGATAGCTTCAATGTCAATGTTTTTCCTTTCTGATTAACAGATGATTTTGCACTTAATGCTGGAGGCTCAGTAATACCTATCTCAAAGGTCTGAAGATAGTTTTCCCGTCCCTCTACTGTAAAGTTTAAGGTATAGCTGCCAATCTCTAGTTCATCAATGACAAGCTGGTGCTGGTTCTCTGCGTTTAAACTATAAGATCCTTCAGTCTCTGGTATTGATAAATTGTAAACGTGATCTGTATTGGAAACACTAATGGTAATGAGCCCATTCGTCTTACCTGAACAAGAAACACCGTTAGTCTGGATTGAATAATTATCTGTAGGCAGAGAGAAAATCTCACAGCCGTCCGTATTGACCATAGCCCCTAGTGGGGTGGTGTTACATAAATCCCTATCGTCACTTACGCCATCTCCATCTGTGTCAATATATTTTCCTTGGATAATAGGTAATTGATCGAATTTTTTGAAAAGTACATCTTCCTCAGTTGTTGGATTAACTGTTAACCACTGGTTCATAATTGAGGAGTATACTTGACGGAAATCAAATTCAGATGCTAAGTTGTCTTGCCAATCTACATTACTTGGAATAACAGGATTACTACCCAATATCTCAGAGTCTACTTTATTACCAAAAACAAATAGTGGTGCAGCTGTACCGTGATCTGTTCCAAGAGATCCATTTGAAGCAATTGTTCTTCCAAATTCTGAATAGGTCATTACAAGAATATCATCACTTCTGTCAATATTATCCATGTTTTTCATGAATGTTGATATAGAATCATTAAGTGTTTTCATTAAAATTGAATGAGCTCCCTTTGAGTGATCCGACTGATCTACCTGGGTGTCATGTGTGTCGAAGCCCCCTAGCTCTACCAAGAATATTCTAGTATTCAATCCACCGCTAATAAGTTTTGTTACCTTTTCAAATTGAAATCCAAGGTCTGAGGGGTTAAAATCGAAATTGCAAACACCAGACTCATAAGCTGATTTAACCCTTGCTCCGTATAAATTTGACTGTTTTCCGACAAGCTGTATATAGTCTAATTTTGTTCCTCTATTACTAGAAGTATCATAAACATTATCAAATTCCGTTATAATTTCTCTGAAATCTTCCGGGTTTCTAGCTATGAAGCTTGTGAAAGAACTTCTACCTGTCAGAAGTAAACTTGGTGACCCTAATTCAACTGTTAAAGGGTCAGGATATTGATTATTTGGATAAGCTTGTGGATACTCCTGATGTTGATTTTCAATGTACCTACCCATCCAACCTGACGTAACAAACTCATTGTAGTCTGAAGCTGATTCCCATATATCCATTGATCTAAAATGAGAAAAATCGGGTGTTTCATATCCTACATTTTGAATAATTTTAAGTCTTTTTTCATCAAAAAGTGATTTAAAACCATTCAGTTCTGGATGTAAACCTAAGTCATTTTGACCTAAACTAATTATTTTATTATCTGGAAGAACAACATGAGGTCTTGCTCTATTAAGATTACTCATTTGATCTAGGGGTATAACAGTATTTAAACCATCATTTCCTCCATTTAGCTTTACTAATACAAGTATTTTTCCCTCTGAGAAAGTATTACTTAGATAGGAATTATAGTTATAGATTTCAGAGCCAAAAGCTAAATCTGTTGCTAAAAAAGATGCAGCGCCTAAATGACTCAAATTGTGTAAAAAATCTCTTCTTTTCATATCTAAAATAAATGAAATTCACCAATTTGACCGATTATATCAAATACATTTGATATTCTCCATTCAATGTTTCTATAACTATTTTTATTATCTGATGTAGAGTTGTTGATTAAATTATTTATTTCCTCAGTCCAATGACTTTCATCAATATCGCCAAGCAGGGCTTGATTTATCTTATTTGTAGTATTAGTAGATGTCTCTCCCCCTAAAAATCTAAATATTAATTCATTGATGAAAGAGTTAATTGATCCTGGATCATCAAAAGTTTTCAAATAATTAATAAGATTAAATCTTTTTTGGACACCTCCTTCTTCTCCAATGAAAATATCCATCCAATAACCCCATCTTAAAAAATCATTCGCACAATTAATTCTTCTTGTTAGTGTTGAAGAATTAATCCAAAATAAATCATAAACTGGTTCTTGGTATAATGCTGGCCACCCTGAAACACTGGGGGGTTGTAATAAACCCATCCCTAACTCTTTTCCAAAGTACCAAGTGAGGTCTCCAGATATTTTATATTTTAAATAATTAGGGTCTTTTTCTTTTTCTCCGAAATAATCTGGCTCAAATATCGAATAGTGTTGTTCACTTCCATCCCAATGATGTAAAACACCATTATTAATCAAATCTACTTCCTTTAGTAAACCCATACTATACTCTATTGGAGACTTAATTAATGAATTTTCAATTTGATTTTCAAAAAAATGTCTACTCTTAAGTAAGACTTTTAATGGCTCTACAAGAGAGTAATTATTATCTTTATATATTTTTGATAAGGGCTTAATTATATTCTCTTCGATTTCATCTGTTAGAGCAGGGTATACAAAAAATTGATATAATCTTCTTACGATATAAATTGGGTGTTCATCTACTTCACATAGCATATCCACAAACTCTTGTAGCTCATTAGCTCCGTCTTCTCCCTTTCTCCCTCTAATAATTTTATTACCATAAAAAGATGAGAAGAATTTATCACCATCATCATGATTGTAATCTTGAAAAAGACTTAGATTCTGATGACCTTCATCATATACTATTCTATCATAATCATGCCTCCAACCCACTAATACTCTCGCAGCTTCTCTCACATCACCCTCAGTAAACTTTGCAAAAGGTCTTTTTCCAACTGTAAATAACTCTTGTACCTCACGGGCGTAATTTTCATCAGGCGTTTCTTTTGTACTTAAATAAAGGTTTAAATAAACCAACATTGATCCATCTAAAGTAATATCATAAATAAAGTCTTTATAGCTCCCGAAACAACTATCAAATAAAGTTTTAACGTAATTGTAACCACCTTTATGCCCCAATTGAGTAAAAGAATCAGTTGGCACCAAGTTATGGAGGAAAAGGAATAATCTATAATGTATTGATGTATTTTGATTATACATTCCACCATATAAAGACCAATAAATAGCTCTTTGTCTTTCCTCTCCAAATTGCTCTTCAAAAGTTGGTCTCGATCTTAAATAAGGTCTATTGATAAAAGGTTGATTAGGTCCAACATCATCACTTTGATATCTATTTTTATATTGATCTGCATTTTTTTCCCAATAGTAAATATTAGTTGGTTCATTGAAGATATCTTCTGAGAAAATTAAATCAACAGCTTCATCTAAATCTAGACCCTCCAGATCCCTATGATGTCTATTGCAATAACCAACCATGGTTCTATTAAGTAAATGCTTTTTTTGGGCATCTCCAAATTCCCCTGTAAAGGGGTCAAGGCTAAAATTAGTGAAACCCTTAGCAGTATTTTTCCTTTGAGTTAAAGCCTTTTCTAAAGCTTTATGATCAATATCTTGATCATAAAAATCTTTTACTAAATCAACAGGTTTATTCTTAAAAGTCTTCTCTTTTTGATTCATGTTTAAAATTACCAAAATTTTTTAGATTAAAAATAGTTGTATGCTATTGTAACTAAATTTAATCAACAATTTAAGTAGATTAGCTTACATTCCAAATCCTATCCCCTTGTTTCAATAGAAAAACCGTTTTCTAAAACCCATGCCCCTGTGTTTGGATTAATGCTGGATTGAAACTTTTAGCTTTTAAATACAATGTCATAGTCCACATCCTTACCTATGTGCTTGGTTACATACTTATACAATGCTTTATTATTTAAAACTCACACTACAAACTTTCCCCAAACAACTCCCCCTAAAACAACTGTACAGGAATCTTATATTAAGGCAATGATATCAATGTATTAGGATGGATTTGGATTATATCCATTGGTGTAAAAGAAAAACCCTCCACTTGGGAGGGCTTGTTTATTTAGTTGACACTTCCTTGAAATTGAAGAAGTTCTAATAGAACTCGATATCTAAATCCGTCAGGGTCATATTCAGACAT
>Ga0233444_10001162_pt1 | contig 30675 bp, 25 predicted proteins | sample SI_124_October20_6_FD_182792 | JGI IMG/M metagenome (GOLD analysis project Ga0233444, IMG submission 182792) | Seawater microbial communities from Saanich Inlet, British Columbia, Canada - SI_124_October2016_10_MG | ecosystem: Environmental > Aquatic > Marine > Inlet | place: Canada: British... | reverse complement strand
AACATTTTGATATTTTCTGATTGCACATTTACAAAAAAAAAGAGAGCTATTTCTTCAGAAATAGCTCGCTTTTTTTAACCAATAATTAAAATAATACTTACATACTAAAGGTGTTTTGACTTTTTCTGTATGACTCTCTACAGTCAAAGCAATAGTAATAAGGCTCTGACCATGTTGTTTCTTCTTCCTTGTTACAGTTGTTACAAGTTCTTAATTGGGCTCTTGTATCATTTTCTCTACACTTAGAACAGTAAAAATCTGTTCCGTGCCAATTGGTCATTTCTTCCGAATCACAACTCATACATTGTCTGTAATGTTCGTGGCGGTCAAGTTTTAACGTTTCTAGATGATCATCAAGGTACAAAACAGGATAATCTAACAGTGCTGTACGGGTTCTTAATCTTGTATCTGGAGTATTTTTAATACCAATGAGTAAGATACGTTTCCCAAGCATTCTAGCTCTTTTTATCATAGATACGTAGTCTGGATCACCTAATGCAATTGCTGCAATATCATACGATGTATTCAGACCTGCGTTGTAAAGTAGGGAAGATGCTAAGGCTACAGGCAAAGCATTTGTTTGTGGCTTCGAAAGCTCATCATCTTGGTAGTCAACCTCAAAAACATCGGTAACGAAATAACATTCTTCTTTAAGGTATTTGTAGAATGCTTTTTGCTTGTTAGGCGAAAATTCTGGTTTATTAACGGGCATTGTTCCATAGAAATAAGTTCTAACAATATCTACATCTATGGTTAAGTTGTTGAGCAAATGCTCTTGTATAATAAGTGGTATTTTTTTGTAATCTACATCATAATCTTCTTCTCCATAGGCTTCAATAAGGTGTTTTTTATTGTGAAACATCCATGAGCCATCTATGTAAACATGCGTTTTAACTGACATAATGCGGGGTTTATTTGATCAATAAATAAAATTAGTATATTCTTGTATTTTGTACACTTAATGCAAAACTAATGATAATTTACTATTTACAAAAATCTTGACTAATATTAATAATTACTCTAAATAAGGTAGAAGTAATATTATCGAATAATACTTTTTACAAGATGTTATTCCTGTTTTGCTTTTATTCAAATTGATACAATCAATGTAAATTTATAAATAAATCATTTAACATTGAGTGTTTTACCAGATGTATTTAAAACGTTCTTCTTATAAACGACGAATGAATTTCATATAAACCTCTATAATCATAGAAACACTTCACCATTTATCATATTTAAAAATGGTTTGTTATTTTTGCAAAACAAAAGCAAGACTAATATTTAATATAACATACTATGGGTAAAGGTTTTTTTCAAGTACCAATTGCTTCATGCGAGCCAGTTCATTCATTTGAGCCTAATTCTAACGAACGAATTTCAACGCTGGCAGCGTACACAAAAATGATGTCAGAAGTTATCGATATACCCATGTATATCGGTTCAGAAGAAGTTCGTACAAACGATCTTGCTTCTATGACTCCTCCTCATCAACATCAGCACGTAGTTGGGAATTATCACAAAGGAGATGCAAGTCATGCTCAAAAGGCTATTAAAGCTGCTTTAGCAGCTAAAAATGATTGGGCTAGTATGAAGTGGGAACATCGTGCTTCAATTTTCCTAAAAGCAGCAGACTTATTAGCAGGTCCCTTTCGTGCACGTATGAATGCTGCGACCATGGTTGCTCAATCTAAAAATGTACATCAAGCTGAAATTGATGCTTCGTGTGAATTGATTGACTTCTTGCGCTTTAACGTCCAATACATGACAGATATATTTATGGAACAACCTGACTCCTCTGATGGTATTTGGAATCGTATGGAGTTCCGTCCGCTAGAAGGGTTTATATATGCAATTACACCGTTTAATTTCACTTCAATAGCAGCTAATTTGTGCGCTGCTCCAGCTATGATGGGGAATACTGTAGTTTGGAAGCCTTCTGATGCTCAGGTATATTCGGCTCAGGTTATTGTGGATTTATTTAAAGCTGCAGGATTGCCAGATGGTGTAATCAATGTTATTTACGGGGATCCTGTTGTTATTTCTAATGAAATTTTTGCAAGTCCTGATTTTGCAGGTCTTCATTTTACAGGTTCAACAAATGTATTTAAAAACTTATGGAAGCAAATAGGCAATAATATTCATTCGTATAAAACGTACCCTCGAATTGTTGGAGAAACTGGTGGTAAAGATTTTATAATGGTTCACAAATCTGCTGAAGCCAAACAAGTAGCTACAGCTATTGTTCGTGGTGCTTTTGAGTTTCAGGGTCAAAAATGTTCTGCTGCTTCGAGAGCTTACATACCGTCAAATTTATGGGAGGATGTTAAAGCATTTGTTATCGAAGATTTAAATTCTATTAAAATGGGGGATCCTGGTGATTTAAGTAATTTTGTAAATGCAGTTATTCATGAGTCCTCTTTCGATAAAATAACTTCATACATTGCGCAAGCTAAATCAGCTGTTGATGCTGAAATTGTGGCAGGAGGGAATTACGATAAATCTGTTGGATACTTTATTGAGCCAACCGTTATTTTAGCTAAGACTCCACGATATACCACAATGGAAACGGAGTTGTTTGGACCTGTAATAACGATTTATGTGTACAATGAAAATGATTTTGAAAATACACTAGAATTGGTTGATACAACTTCTGAATACGCTTTAACTGGAGCTATTTTTTCTAGAGATAGATATGCTATAGAATTGGCAAGTGAAAAATTAAAGAATTGTGCGGGTAATTTTTATATAAACGATAAACCTACTGGAGCCGTTGTTTCTCAGCAACCGTTTGGAGGTGGTCGGTCTTCGGGTACGAATGATAAAGCTGGCTCTTCATTAAACTTATTACGCTGGGTATCTCCTAGAACCATTAAAGAAACTTTTGTACCTGCAGAAGATTATAGATATCCCTTTTTAGGTTAGTTTTTTTTAACTTGATGTAACAATGTATTTAACTATTTGTAATGGCTAAAGAAAGTAATTTAGAGCGTCAACCAAACAATCCTTTACACGGCGTAAAGTTGGTTGAGATTTTAGAGTTTCTTGAAACTAAGTTGGGGTGGGAAGAAATGGGTCAGCAACTTCATATAAATTGCTTTTTAAATAACCCCACTTTTAAATCTAGTTTAAAATTTTTAAGAACAACTCCTTGGGCTAGGGATAAAGTAGAAGCATTGTACTTAAAACATTGTAACAAATAATAATTTAAAAAAAAAAGACCCAATAAACTTAAATTTATTGGGTCTTTTTTATTCCACAAAATATTTTTATTCAACTGTAAATTGATAAGGCATTCTTGCTTGAATACCTTTAAGATGTTTGAGGTTGTTTAGCGCATGGTAGTGCTTGTATTCTTCACCAAGAGTTCTTTTAAGTACGGTAGCTTCAAATCCATTTTCTAATTCTTCCATCAACAGTTCAAAAGGCTCTTTTAATTTAGGTAGCTCTAACACTCTGTAGTCTTCTAGGTTAGCTAAAAGAGCAGCTCCTTCAATTGCTTTTTCCAGCCCTCCAAACTCGTCTATTAGGTTAATCTCTTTAGCATTTACACCACTCCAAATTCTACCTTGTCCGATGGAATCTACTTTGGCTTGAGTAGTATTTCTGCCTTTAGCTACTTTAGAGGTAAACGTATTGTAAACTTCAACTACACTTTCTTGTATAATGGTATATTCTTCATTGGTTAGTGGCCGTGTAGTTGAGCCCAAATCAGCAAACTTATTGGTTTTAACTTGATCAAATGTAAGTCCTAGTTTGTCTGTGTACAACTCCTCTAGGTTCATTAGAATACCGAATACACCAATCGACCCAGTAATTGTTGTGGGTGAAGCGTATATTTTATCAGCATCACAAGCAATGTAATACCCACCTGAGGCAGCAACGTCTCCCATAGAAACAACTACAGGTTTTGCTTTTTTTGCTAGGCTCATTTCTCTCCAAATAACATCTGAGGCAAGGGCACTTCCTCCAGGTGAGTTTACGCGTAACACAATTGCCTTTACTTTTTCATCTAAGCGTGCTTTTCTTAGGGCTTTTGAGATGCGTTCAGATCCTATTACAGTTTCTTTACCCTTCCCACTTTGTATTTCTCCCTGTGCAAAAATTACAGCAATTTTATCTTTTTTGTATTTTTTTCTTGCATTTTCGTTTTGAACAAGTTTGTATTTTTTGTTGCTGATAAAATTTAAGTTTTTAAAATCAGTTTCATTCATTAATTCTGTCAAATAGCTATTCAATTCATCTTTATAACATAGTTTGTCAACCAAACCTAGGTCTAAAGCATCTTTTGGTGTCTTTACCTCAAAGTCGTCTATCATTGTATTTAATCTTTCAATACTTACATTACGTATTTCGGATATGTTTGCGAGGTACTGAGCCCAAATAGAGTACATAAATGTTTCCACTTGTTCTCTGTTTTCAGGACTCATTTCGGTAAGTAAAAAGGGCTCTACGGCTGCTTTAAACTTTCCATGTCGAATAACTTGTGGCTCAACACCTATTTTCTTAAGTGCATCTGTATAAAAAGCTACGGTTGAGTTAAGTCCTTTTAGCTCTATTGCTCCCTCTGGATATACACATATTGTATTTGCAACAGAGGCTAAATAATAAGACTTCTGATTGTATATTTCTGAATACGCAGTAATGAATTTTCCAGATTCCTTAAATTTTAAAAGGGCATCTCTTAGTTCATCTAGCGAAGCAAAACCCGCATTAAGCATGCCTGTTTCTAGATGAATCCCAGAAATATTCTCATCATTTTCGGCCTTTTTTATGTTTGCTAAAAGAGCGTTTAAGCCAATGTTTGAAGGAGTTCCTCCTAAAAGATCACCATATACATCAAAAGGATTTTCTGCTACTCGATCTTGAAGCGTACCTTCTAGCTTTAATTTTAAAATATGCGGTTTAGAGAGTTTAACTTCGTTGGTTTCGTTTCCGGATGCAATAATGGCTATTAGTCCAATTAATAGACCAAAGGACAATACGATACCAAAAGCAGCGGCAAGAGTAAATTTTAAAAATTGTTTCATAAAAGTAATTTAATTTGTTATTAATTTAATTATTCAAGTCGTTCAAATGCGCCTATGTCCGGACCTTCATCACTCAATCTTGAGTTGCCAAATAAGTCATATGGAAATTGTAAAGCTATATTTCCTGCGGCAGAATGCTGCGCAGGTGATAAGGTGTCTAATGCGTAATTGTATTCATAAGCACTCATGGTTTCTATGAAATTGGGATCTTCATTGTAAATGTTTGCATTAAAACGTGAGCTGTTAGAAAGGTCAAAATCATTTTCTTTAAGTTTAAGTAAACAATTGTTAAACTTGAAATTAAACAAGGCATCTTGAGTTTCTTCTATTCCAATTTCACTTTGGATGCGTCCATAAACAATGCAGTTTTCAAAATCTGCTCGTTGCATTGGACGAAGTATTTCGTTGCCATCCAAATCTTCGTAATAATTACTCATTCTAATCGATGGTGATTGATGAGCTGGGCTGTAATTTGCAAATGTACAGTGACTAAATCGGTAATTTCCACCACCAAAAAGATAGATGTCATGTGCTCTATTATCACTTATTTGACAATTAAAAGCCTCGATGTGACTCGAGTATGCAAGTATGCCAAAACTGCTATTGTTTGCTACAATAGTGTTTTCAAGCCTTAAAGTAGGCTCAAAAGAAGCTCCAAGAGTATCTACTTGTAAACCAATAGTACCGTTCTTTATAACAGCGTTTTGAATGACATTATCTACACTTCCACCTGCAAGCCAAATCCGTCCCCATTGTCCAGGTAAATCTCTATAATATTCATCTGTTCGGTCAGAGGTAATTTGTATTGGATTGTCGGAATTTCCAAGAACTTTTAAGCTCGACTCATCTAAGACAATTAAATTTGCACTGTGATGTAAATAGACAGAGCTACCTGCTGCTATCGTTAAGATTCCTCCTTCGTGTACTATAACATTTCCGTAAATTACATGAGGCTTGCTGTTGTCCCATGTCGTTTCTTGAGTGATGCTGTAGAAAAACAAACTGTCGTCATCTTGGCTTGGATCATCATTTTCAAAAACAAAGTAAGAATTATTGTAATAAAAGTTTGCATCTTGTCCCCAGGCAACTAAATCAACATCTTGAACGTTTCCGTTGGTGACAAATAGGATAGAGTCTGTTCTAATAAAAGGTTCGTTGGTATTGTTTGGGTCTATGGTTGCTTCAACAAAAATATGTAAACTATCTTTTGACCTCAATAATACATCGTTTGCTAAGTTGGTTTGTAAGCCATCAATGTTAAGTCTGTAAACAGAGTTGCTTGATTTAGCCAATCGAATTTCATCTATCTTAACATCTTCATTCAAATCGTTGTAAACTTTTATTCTTCGGGTAACGCTTCCAACGGTTGTAAATACAGTGTCGAATACCAGTGTATCCACAGAGAATCTTAAGTTTGTTGAGCCCTGAAAAAAGGTGTCGGGTTTTCGACAGGAAGACATAATAATAATGGTTAGAACGAGAGTTCTAAATAATGTTTTCATATTGCTTATATTTGCTTGGCAAAGATACAAAACGAATTGAATTGAAATTTATTTTTAAAAAAAGTGAAATGTATTTTTCGTTTTTGTTAAAATGATTACATTTGCAATCCGCAATAAAACACAGAAGAAGATGAAAACGGGAATACATCCAGACAATTACAGATTAGTAGCAGTGAAAGACATGTCAATAGGCGAAACTTTTATTACTAAATCTTGTGCAGATACAAAAGAAACAATTACTATTGATGGAACAGAATATCCATTAATCAAACGAGAAATTACAAATGCATCTCACCCATTTTACACCGGTAAAATGAAACTGGTTGATACTGCAGGACGTATTGATAAATTTAAAAGTCGTTATGCTAAGATTGCTAAGTAATAATAACTTGTTATCAAACTAAAAAAGAGCTCTACATTTTAGAGCTCTTTTTTTTTTCATTTTTTTTTTCAATCTTAGAGCGTTATTAAAGTTTTATTAAAAATAGTATGAGGTATTTATTATTTGACGATCAAAATAGAACCAATTTACTTCCTTTAGCTTACACTCGGCCTGTAGCGGAGTTTCGGGTTGGCATCTTAACGATCAAAGAAAAGTGGGCTAAGAGAATGCCTAGCAATGCTACTTTTTCTGGTTTTGTTACCGAAGAATATTTACAAGCCAAATTTCCAGCATCTATTCAAGAAGATCAAATTTGGATTAATGCGTCTATTTGTCCAAACGATTCTTTAGTAAAAAAAATTACTTCATTAAACTGTAATCAAAGTCTTTACGATCATAGCAATAACATAATTGCTTTTCGGACTGATACATTTGAGAATTCTGCTGATTGTAAGAAAATAACTACCGACATCTCATTTACACATATTTTAAACGTTTGGGATATTTTTAGTAAGAATGGAGAAGAGTTAAAAGCTGACTTTGATTTGCTAACCAAAGGAAGGACGTCAAAAGAAATGAATGCGACCAACACCCTTTTAGGCAAGGAAAATATTTTTGTTGAAGAAGGCGCTCAAGTAAGTTGTGCTATTATTAATGCCGAGTCTGGACCAGTTTACATTGGTAAGAATTCCGTTGTTATGGAAGGCTCAATTATTAGAGGTCCATTTGCTTTGTGCGAATCTTCGCACACCAAATTAGGTGCTAAAATTTATGGCCCAACCACTGTTGGACCTCATTCCAAAGTAGGAGGTGAGCTTAATAATGTTGTTGTTTTTGGATATTCTAACAAAGGACACGACGGTTTTTTAGGCAATTCAGTTCTTGGAGAATGGTGTAATATTGGAGCAGATTCTAACAATTCAAATCTCAAAAATAATTATGCAGAGGTTAAATTGTGGAAGTATGAATTGAATAGATTTACGCCAACAGGTCTTCAGTTTTGTGGTCTTATAATGGGCGATCATTCTAAATGTGGAATAAATACGATGTTTAATACGGGAACGGTTGTTGGCGTTAGTGCTAATATTTTTGGTGCTGGTTTTCCAAGAAACTTTATTCCGTCTTTCTCTTGGGGTGGACCTCAAGGACAAACAACCTACAAAACCAACAAAGCCTTTGAGGTTGCCGAAAAAGTGATGTCTCGAAGAGCCGTTGATTTTAACGAAATGGATCGTGAAATACTGACAAAAGTATTTGAGTTGTCTGAACAATACCGAAGAAGTTAACTTAAACCCGACCTTTTGTCAGCTATTTCTTTTGGCACAACCCTTGCTTCAAACATATTGAATTTGAAGCATTCTTTAACGCATTACATTTTTTAGATTATACTATGGATACCAAAATAAAAATATTAGACGAGTTATCACTTTCAAAAGTTTTAGATAAAGAAGCTGAATTAATTCCTTTAATGACAGAGGAGGATGAGGAGCGATTAAATGCTGAAGCAATGCCTGATGAAATTGCGGTATTACCACTTAGAAATACCGTTTTATTTCCAGGAGTTGTAATTCCCATAACCTTAGGTAGAGACAAATCTATCAGTTTAATTAAGGAGGCTAATGAGGGAAATAAAATTATTGGTGTTGTTGCACAAAAGGATGCTAGCGTTGAAGATCCAAAAGCTGAAGATCTAAACGTTACGGGTACACTTGCTAAAATTTTAAAAACTTTTAGAATGCCTGATGGTAATACAACGGTTATCATTCAAGGTCAAAAACGATTTGATATTCAAGAGTTTACGCAAGAAGCTCCTTATTTTAAAGCCATTGCAACTTCTTTTCAAGAGACAAAGCCTAACAAAGGCGATAAAGAGTTTGCTGCTCTTGTGGAAAGTGTAAAGGATGTTGCGCTACAAATCATTAAAGAGTCACCAAACATCCCATCGGAAGCTTCCTTTGCGATTAAGAATATAGAAAGTGATTCTTTTTTAATCAATTTTGTGGCCTCAAACATGAATATTGATGTAAAGGATAAGCAAAAGCTATTAGAACAGCCGAACTTGGAAGAGCGTACAAAAACTTCATTAATTCATTTAAATCATGAAATTAACATGATTCAAATGAAAAATGAAATTCAAAATAAAGTAAGAGTAGATTTAGACGAGCAACAAAGAGAATACTTTTTAAACCAGCAACTTAAGCAAATTCAAGAAGAGCTCGGCGGAAATTCTCACCATGAGGAGGTAGAAGAGTTGCGGACTAGAGCGAGCAAAAAGAAATGGCCTAAAGAAGTTGCAGATCAGGTAGATAAGGATTTAAAAAAACTACAACGTTTAAATCCTCAAGTACCCGATTATTCTATTCAAAGAAATTATTTGGAAACGGTATTAGATTTACCCTGGAGCCACTATTCTAAAGATAAATTTGATTTAAAACGTGCAGAAAAAGTATTAGATAAAGACCATTATGGTCTGGAGAAAGTGAAAGAACGCATTATAGAGCATTTAGCTGTACTTAAATTAAAGGGCGATATGAAATCTCCAATTTTGTGTTTGTATGGCCCTCCTGGTGTTGGTAAAACATCACTGGGTAAATCGGTAGCAGAAGCTTTAGGAAGAGAGTACATTCGAATGAGTTTGGGTGGATTGAGAGACGAATCTGAAATTCGAGGTCATAGAAAAACCTATATCGGAGCTATGCCTGGAAGAATTATTCAATCTATTAAAAAGGCAGGTACTTCTAACCCTGTTTTTGTGTTAGACGAGATCGATAAATTAGCTTTAGGTAGTCAAGGAGATCCATCTTCTGCCTTGTTAGAAGTTTTAGATCCTGAGCAAAACTCGACTTTTCACGATAATTATTTAGAAATGGGCTACGACCTTTCTAAGGTCATGTTCATTGCAACAGCCAATTCTTTAAATACCATTCAGCCTGCTTTAAGAGATCGTATGGAAATTATTGATATTAGCGGTTATACCATGGAAGAAAAGGTAGAAATTGCTAAAAAACACCTTTTGCCTAAGCAGCTTCGCGAACACGGTTTGGATACTTCTCATTTAAAACTTGGGAAAAAAGAATTTGAACAAGTTGTTGAAGGGTATACAAGTGAATCTGGCGTTCGTGGTTTAGACAAGAAATTGGCAAAATTAGTGCGTTATGCAGCTAAGAGTATCGCTATGGAAGATACATACGAATCGAAACTTAGCCACGATTTAGTTACAGACATTTTAGGTCCACAACGTTTTAGTAAGGACAAGTACCAAAACAATGACGTGGCAGGTGTAGTTACTGGCCTAGCTTGGACCTCTGTTGGGGGGAGCATCTTATTTATAGAATCCAGTTTGAGTCCTGGTAAAGGACGTTTAACTCTTACCGGTAATTTAGGTAAGGTCATGAAGGAATCTGCTACTTTAGCTTTAGAATTTATAAAAGCCAACCACAGTAAATTTGGAATTAAGCCAGAGGTTTTTACCAAATGGGACATACACATTCATGTACCCGAAGGTGCAGTACCAAAAGACGGTCCTTCTGCTGGTATAACCATGTTAACTTCTTTAACCTCGTTGTTTACGCAGAAAAAAGTGAAGAAAAGTTTAGCCATGAGCGGCGAAATAACGCTCAGAGGAAAAGTACTTCCTGTTGGAGGAATTAAAGAAAAAATATTGGCTGCAAAGCGCGCTGGGATAAAAGATATTATTCTCTGTAAAGATAACCAAAAGGACATTCTTGAAATTAAAGAAGATTATTTAAAAGGTCTTAATTTCACCTATGTTGAATCAATGACCGATGTTATTGATTTAGCTTTGACAAAGCAAAGCGTTGATGACGCTAAGGAGTTATAGTTCAATCACTAAAAAAAGCCTCATGTAAATGAGGCTTTTTTTTTAGTTTCGGATAAAATAACTTTTATGCATGTATACCATACGATATGCAAAACTTATATTTGCTCTAATAAAATTGAATTGTAAATGAGAAAACAATTGGTGGTAGGTAACTGGAAGATGAATAAAAATCTTCAAGAAGGAATTGATTTATGTCGATCAATTATGAATCAAACTAAAACTTCCTCGAGAGAACTGGTTTTGGCTGCTCCTTTTATTCATTTAACCACTTTGGTTGAAATAAGTAAAACCTCAAACCTAAAGATCGCAGCTCAAAATTGCCATCAAGAACTTTCGGGAGCTTATACTGGAGAAGTATCTGCAGCTATGTTAGCTGATATAGGCGTTTCGTATGTTGTTCTGGGTCATTCTGAGCGTAGAACATACCAGAATGAATCGAATGCTTTACTAGCCAAAAAAACGGATACAGCATTAGCACAAAATTTAAAAGTAATCTATTGTTTTGGCGAAACCTTGCAAGATCGTCAATCAAACCGTCATTTTGATCTCATAAAGACACAGGTTACTGAGGGTTTATTTCACTTAACATCTTCGGCAATAAAAAATATTGTTTTAGCCTACGAACCTGTTTGGGCAATTGGAACTGGCGAAACGGCAACCAGCGCTCAAGCTCAGGAAATGCATGCCTACATTCGTAAGGTTTTAGCCGCTAAATACGGCGAGGAAATTGCAGAAAACACCAGTATTCTTTACGGAGGTTCTTGCAATCCATTAAATGCCAAAGAGCTTTTTAATCAAACTGATGTAGACGGAGGTTTAATTGGTGGTGCCTCCTTAAACTCTGAAGATTTTTTAACCATTTCCAAAGCGTAGTTTATGAATTATATAGAAGTTAATTTTAGCATAAAAATGGCTGAGGCCACAGAAATTAATATTGAAAGCGTTCGTGAAATTATTATGGCAGAATTGGCAATGCTTAACTTTGAAAGTTTTGTAAATACCAATCAAGGCCTTCAAGCCTATATTAAAGAAGTGGACTTTAATCAAGAGGAACTCTCTGCTTTATACTTGTTCGAAAACCCTGACTTTACAATTGAGTTAGGAATTACTAAAATTGAACAACAAAATTGGAATGCCGAATGGGAAAAGAATTTCGAATCCATAGAAGTAAATGGTAGGTGTATTGTTCGTGCCCCTTTTCATCAAGAAAAAGACGTTGAATTTGATATTGTTATAGAACCCAAAATGTCTTTCGGTACCGGACATCACGAAACAACACATCAGATGATTGCTGAGTTATTGGCGGTAGATGTGAGTGGTAAACGTGTTTTAGATATGGGCTGTGGCACAGGAGTTTTAGCCATTTTAGCTTGTATGAAAGGTGCCTCATCGATCACTGCAATTGATATTGATGAGTGGGCTTATGAAAACACTTTAGAGAATGTGAGAAAAAATAAATGTTCTCAGATTATTGTGAAAAAAGGTGGTGCAGCTCTTTTAAAGAATTCTTCTTACGATGTTATTTTGGCAAACATTAACCGAAATATTTTACTTAACGATATGGAGGCATACGTAAAAACCATGTCTCCGGGTTCTAAAATTGCATTTAGCGGATTTTACACCTCAGATATTTCGCATATTGATACCCATGCCCGCAGCCTTGGCTTAAAACTACTAAGACAAAGTGAAAAAAACAATTGGGCTGCCCTTGTCTACCAAATGAGTTGATATTCAATCAGTTGCTCCCCTTTTTTACAAGTCAATTTCTTTTAAATTTTTAACTCTATTTCGCACTAAAAATTCATCAATTGTTTCAAAATGCTCTACAACTCTTTGCTCTTTAAATTCAAATACTTTTTGTGACAAGCCTTGTAGGAAGTCTCGGTCGTGAGAAACAAGTATTAAAGTACCTTCAAAATTTCGTAATGCCTTCTTTAAAACATCCTTAGATTTTAAATCCAAATGGTTGGTAGGCTCATCTAAAATAAGAACATTAACAGGTTCTAATAGTAGCTTAACCATGGCCAATCTTGTTTTCTCTCCTCCGGAAAGTACACTTACTTTTTTATCTATTGCATCACCCGAAAACATAAAGCCTCCTAAAATGGATTTTATATGTGCGCGAACATCACCTTTGGCTATCGTATCTACGGTTTCAAATACAGTTAAATCGGTGTCTAATAGCGATGCTTGGTTTTGAGCAAAGTAACCCACCTTAGCATTGTGCCCAAGCCCACATGTCCCTTCAAATTCTATTTCACCCATGATGGCTTTTATCATCGTCGATTTTCCCTCACCATTTCTACCCACAAATGAAACTTTTTCGCCTCGTGCTATGGAAATGTTTGTACTTTTAAACACGGTATGATCTCCGTAGCTTTTGGTTAAGTTTGTTGCTGTTACTGGATAATCTCCTGAGCGTTGAGCAGGAGGGAAGCTAAGGTTTAACGAAGAATTATCGACTTCATCTATTTTAATTAAGTCAAGTTTTTCTAACATTTTTTCGCGAGAATTTACTTGATTTGTTTTGGAATAGGTTCCTCTAAACCGTTCTATAAAAGCAACATTATCAGCAATAAACCTTTGTTGTTCTTTAAAGGCTTTAACTTGTTGTTCCCTTCGTTCTTCTCTTAATTGAATGTAGTGTGTGTAATTGGCTTTGTAATCGTAAATCCTACCCATAGTTAACTCTATGGTTCTGTTGGTAATGTTGTCAATAAAAGTTTTATCGTGCGATATCACAATAACGGCTTTGGCTTTGTTCAATAAAAAGTCCTCCAACCAAATTACAGATTCAATATCTATATGATTGGTAGGCTCGTCAAGTAAAACCAAGTCTGGTTTTTGTAATAAAATTTTGGCCAACTCAATTCGCATTCTCCATCCACCACTAAATTCTCCAGTTAGTCGGTGTAAATCACTTCTTTTAAAACCCAAGCCGATGAGTGCTTTTTCGACCTCTGCATCGTAATTTACCTCCTCAATGGAATAGTATTTTTCTCCCAATTCGGACACACGTTCGATGATTTTCATGTAGGCTTCAGATTCGTAGTCTGTTCTGGTTTCCAGCTCTTTATTGAGCTTTTCCATTTCAGTTTTCATCTCAAAAATGTGCGCAAAGGCTTTTGAAGCCTCTTGGAATACAGTGCAGTTGTCTTCGGTTAACAGATGCTGAGGTAAGTAGGCGATTTTGGAATCCTCTGGGCATTGTACCGATCCTCTGTTTGCTTTTTGAACCCCAGCAATAATTTTCATGAGAGTGGTTTTTCCTGCCCCATTTTTACCCATTAAGGCGATTTTATCATTTTCATTAATTGCAAATGAAATATTACTGAAAAGGGAGTCTCCACTAAATTCTACTGCTAATCCATTAACTGAAATCATAAATGTATTTTTAAAGCTGAACATATTTAAATGTTCAGCTTATAGCATTGTTATAAATTGGTTTGAGTATACTCAAAAAGAAATGACAAGTAACCTCGGTTTATGCTTGAATGAAACCGTAGTATCAAGAAATTACTATTTAAGCGTTCGGTTTCTTTTTAAATTTTGGTTTTCCCTTAAATTTGGGGTTGAAGCGTTTTTTGTTGTTTGATTTTTGCTTTGGGTGTTTTTTCTCAGGCTCATATTTTGGAGCCTCGCCCAATGCTTTAGGCAACTCAATTTTATCAACAACTTTATCCATAAGAGCCTCAATATTAAAAAACAATATTTGGTCTCTGTCATTTATTAAAGTTATCGCATGCCCATCGGATTCGTTTCTTCCAGTTCGTCCAATTCTATGAATGTAGTCTTCTGCATCCGATGGAATGTCGTAATTTATCACCAAAGAAATTCCTTTAATATCGATTCCTCTAGAAACAATATCTGTGGCAACCAATGTTTTAAATTTCTTGGCTTTAAACTCGCCCATTACTTGCTCTCGCTCATTTTGCTCTAAATCTGAGGACATGGCTTTTGAGGGTATTCCTTGATTTTTTAGTTCTCGCTGAATGAGTGAAATGTTCTTTTTGGTAGAAGAAAAAACAATGACAGACTCAAAATCCATCGATTTTAATATATGCGCTACCAAAGGCGCTTTTTGCTTATCGTATGCTAAATACGCTTCCTGACGTATGGTTTCTGCAGGTTTTGAGATCGCAACATTTACTCTTGCCGGATCTTTTAAAATACTTTGTGCAAGTTTTACAATCTTAGGAGGCATTGTTGCCGAGAATAAGAGAGTTTGTCTGTTTGTTGGAAGTTTATCTACAATACGCATGATGTCATGGTTAAAGCCCATGTCTAGCATTCTATCGGCCTCATCAAGAATTAAATATTCAACTCCAGAAAGGTCTAAATTAGAAATTGACAGGAAGGACAACAACCTCCCAGGCGTTGCGATTATAACTTCGGTACCTTTTTTAAGAGATTCTGATTGTGTGGTCCAACTTTTTCCGTCACCCCCGCCATAAACGGCTTGAGAACTTACGGCAGCAAAATAGGAGAACCCATCAAATTGCTGATCTATTTGTTGGGCCAACTCTCTTGTGGGCGCAATTATGATAGCTCTAATTTTTTTCTTTTTAACCTTGTGGAGTTCGTTCAGTATTGGCAAAAGAAACGCGGCTGTTTTTCCTGTTCCTGTTTGTGCACAAGCAATAATATCCCTTCCTTTCATTATTACAGGAATTGCCAATTCCTGTACTGGTGTTGGTTTTTCAAAATACATTGCATCTAATCCTTCCTGAATATCTGGATGAAAATTTAGCTCCTTAAAAGTCATGCTTTTGTTGTTTTAACAGATGAATTAAATAGAAATCGATTGTTCAATTTAATTGTATTAATATTTATACAGACGAATTAATTTTTCTGTAAATCGTTTGTTTGCTAGGTAGTTGTCTTCAAGATTTCCTGCAAAAGGTATTGGCGTTTCAATACTCCCACATCTCATTATTGGGGCGTCTAAAGATTCAAAGCACTCCTCTGAGATGATGGCTGAGAGCTCGCCTCCAAGTCCACCATAAACAGTGTCTTCGTGCAATATTATCACTTTGCCTGTTTTAGCAACAGAACTTAGTATTGTTTCTTTGTCTAATGGTACCAATGTTCTTAAGTCTATTAAGTCTGCAGCAATAGTTGGGTTATCTTCTAAGGCTTTTAAAGCCCAATGAACGCCCATGCCGTAAGTTATTATGGTCAAGTCGTTTCCAGTTTTTAACAAGCTGGCTTTGCCCAAAGGTAAGGTAAAATAATCTTCAGGTACTTCTTGGTATAGACTTCTGTATAGTGCTTTGTGTTCAAAGAACATTACTGGGTTTGGGTCTTCTATCGAAGCAGCGAGTAAGCCTTTTGCATCTAAAGGAAATGCAGGGTAAACTACTTTTAGTCCAGGCGTATGAGCAAACCAAGCCTCATTGGTTTGAGAGTGAAAAGGACCTGCTCCAACTCCAGCACCACAAGGCATTCTTACCACAACATCAGCGTTTTCACCCCAGCGGTAGTGTACTTTAGCCAAGTTGTTAATAATGGGGTTAAATCCAGAGGTAACAAAATCACTGAATTGCATTTCTACGATTGCTTTGTATCCAGAAATAGACAAACCTAAGGCTGCACTAATGATAGAAGATTCACAGATAGGTGTATTTCGTACTCTATCTTTTCCAAACTGTTCAACAAATCCATCTGTAATTTTAAATACGCCTCCATATTCTGCAATATCTTGCCCCATAATAACAGAGTTATCGTATTTTTCCATGGATTGGCGTAGGCCATCAGAAATGGCATCTACCAATCGTATGTTTTTTGTGTTTGAGCTTGTTGTGTTTGTCTCTTCAAAATGATGTGGGGCAAATACATCATTCAATTCTTGAGTGAGGTCTGCAGTTATTAACTCTTCATTATCTGCTGTTTCGAGCGCTTCTTCAATTTCAGCTTTTACATTCTTTTTAAAGTCTTCTATGTAGTCTTGATCTATAACACCTTCAGCAAGTAAGAAATCTTGGTAGTTAGATACAGGGTCTTTTTCTGCCCATTCATCCATCAATTCTTTAGGAACATATTTGGTCCCCGAAGCTTCTTCGTGCCCTCGCATTCTAAAAGTTAAACATTCTAAAAGAATGGGTTTCGGTTTTTTCTTAATCTCTTCTGAAAGTTTTGTTAGGGTAGAATAGACTTCAAGAATGTTATTTCCGTCTATACGGTATGCATCCATTCCATAACCAACGCCTTTATCGGCTATACGCTCACATCTAAATTGTTCGTTTGTAGGTGTAGACAAGCCGTATCCGTTATTCTCTACAACAAATAGCACCGGTAATTCCCATACAGCGGCTACGTTTAACGCTTCATGAAAATCGCCCTCACTGGTACCACCATCTCCTGTAAATACCGCACATACTTTTTTAGTATTCTTTAGTTTGTTGGCCAATGCAATACCATCTGCTAGAGCTAGTTGGGGCCCAAGGTGAGAAATCATTCCTACAATGTGGTGCTCTTTAGTTCCAAAATGAAAAGAGCGGTCTCTACCCTTCGTAAATCCATTTTTTTTACCTTGAAATTGGGAGAAAAGTCTGCTAAGCGGAATGTTTCTACTGGTAAAAACACCTAAATTTCTGTGCATTGGTAAAATGTACTCATCTTGGTCTAAAGCCTTTGCAACTCCTACTGAAATTGCTTCTTGACCAATACCACCAAACCATTTGGATATTCTACCTTGCCGCAATAAAATCAACATCTTTTCTTCCACCAATCTTGGTTTAAGCAGTGCTTCAAAGAGTTCTTTTAGGAGCGAATCTGAATAGCCTTTACGGTTGTATTTAATTTTCATATTAATTCTATAATTTTGATGTAGCCAAATTATTGAATTATTACGTATTTTGGCATCTTCCTAGCCTTATTTTACAATAAAATAAAGTTTAAGTATTTTACGAGTATGAAAAATCATTTACAGCATCTTTTGTTTTTAGGAAAAGCTCTTTTTTTAGCCTTGCTTTTTTTTGGCTTAAGTAGGTTTGTTTTTGTGTGTTTTACCTTTACTCAGTTTCCTAGTATTTTTAACGATGGTCTTTTGGGTGTCTTTTTACAGGGCGTTCGATTTGATCTTTCTTCTATTGCTTATTTAAATCTGTTTTTTATCCTATGCTCAATTTTACCTACAAGGAAAAGAGAAAAGCCCTTTTACCAAAGGCTATTAAAAGTGTTGTTTCTTTTTTTTAACGGCTTCGCTTTATTTTTAAACACGGTAGATATTGTAAACGTTCATTTTACAGGCAAGAGAATGACTGCAGACATTGTTTCCTTTCTTTTTCAGGGAGAAGACGCTACTCATGTTGCAGGTGATTTTATGAAAGATTATTGGTTTCTTTTTCCAATCTTTTTTTTACTGGTTATTGCACTCAATCTAGGGTATACTTTCATTCAAAAAAATCAGTTTTTTTTATACAGAAGTAAAAACAATTGGAAATCTTATGTGCTTTCTTTACTGGTTTTAATTTTTACAGTTTTGGCTATGAGGGGAGGAACCCAGCTAAGGCCATTAAAAAACATTCATGCCAGTTATTATGCTAACGGTAAGTATGTTCCTTTAATTTTAAACACTCCTTTTAGTATTCTCAGTACACTATCGGAAACAGGTTTGCAGGATAAAAATTACTTCAGTTCACAAGAGTTAAATACGCACTTTAATGCTGAAAGAACCTTTTCTTCAGATTCTGCCAATGCAAAAAATGTAGTGGTTGTTATTTTAGAAAGTTTTGCCAGAGAATACATTGGTGGATACAATACCTTTAGAGGGTACACTCCTTTTTTAGACAGTTTAATGCTACACAGCACTGTATGTACGAGTGCTTATGCCAACGGGAAGAAGTCTATCGAAGGAATTCCGGCAGTACTTTCCGGCATACCAGCCTTGTCTGACAAACCCTTTATTTTATCTCAGTACGGTACGCAAAAAGGCAATAGTATTGCGGCAGTTTTAGCTGGCTTTGGCTACAACTCTTCTTTTTACCACGGTGGACACCCAGGAACCATGGGTTTTGATGCCTACGCAGAAATTGCTGACTTTGATGCGTATTTAGATATGAGTAATTACCCAAATTCTGAGGCAGATTACGACGGTAAGTGGGGAATATTTGACGCACCTTTCTTGCAGTTTTACAAAACTGAGTTAGACCGCAAACAGCAACCTTTTTTCTCGTCTATATTTACCTTAAGTTCTCATCATCCATACACCATTCCCGATCAATACAAAGGCGTTTTCCCAAAAGGAGATCTTCCTATTCATGAAAGTATTGGGTACAGTGATGATGCCTTGAAACAATTTTTTGAAGAAGCTAAAAAATCGAGTTGGTTTTTAAATACCATTTTTGTGATTACGGCAGATCACACCTTTAAATCTACTCAGGAATCCTATCAAAACTCAAACGGCATGTACGCGATTCCTTTACTCGTTTACGAGCCCTCTGTTGGCTTGCCAGACACCATAACTAAGGTTTGTCAACAAACCGATATTCTGCCTACTGTTGTGGATGTATTAAACTTAGACACCAGCCTTGTATGTTTTGGAAATTCTATTTTCGATACAACAGGTTTTGCCATAAATTACCTAAATTCCATATACCAATATTTTGAAAATGATTATTTACTTCAGTTTAATGGCATTGAAAGTATTGGTTTGTACCATGTTAAAACCGATTCGATTTTAAATGAAAATAGACTAAATCTGGAGTCCTTTCGGGCCAAGAAAATGGAACGCAAAGTCAAGGCAATTATTCAAGACTACAATGCTCGAATGATTCACAATAATTTGAAATTAAATGAATAAAAAAAGTCTTCATTTTATAATTAATCCTATTTCGGGTACTGGAAAACAACGCGGAATAGAAAAGAAAATTGAAACCATCATTGATGCTGCTATTTTTGAAGTTTTTATTCATTACACTGCTAAAAAAGGACATGCAATAGAAATTGCAAAAGATTTGGTAGCCAACAATGCTTTTATGATTGTTGCTGTAGGCGGTGATGGTACTGTAAACGAAGTGGCTCAAACTATGGTGAACAGTGCCTCTATTTTAGGGATTGTTCCTACAGGTTCTGGAAATGGTTTGGCGCGTCATTTAGGCATACCTCAAAATACAAGCCATTCTTTAAAACGGCTAAACACTCTAAGGACCAAACAAATTGACTCTTGCTTAGCCAATACTTCTTTTTTTATAAATGTGTCTGGAGTTGGTTACGACGCTCACATAGCGCATTGTTTTGCCCAAGACAAAAGGCGAGGCATACAAACGTATATAAAACTCATACTTTCTGAGTGGTGGTCTTATTCTGTTAAAAGGTACCGCATTGTAGCAAACGAAGGCGAGTGTTTTAATGGAGAAGCGGTGCAGATTAGTTTTGCCAACGGTTCTCAATTTGGAAACAATGTTGTTATATCGCCTCAATCTATTGCAGACGATGGCCAAATTGAATTGTGTATTGTGAAGCCTTTTAAGTTTTATGAAGTTCCTTTTTTATTTTTAGCCTTACTTACCAGCAGATTATACCGCACCAATAAAATGGAAATTATTACCTGTTCTTCCGCTAAAATTTATTGTTCAAACGATCGGGTTCATTTAGATGGAGAGCCAAGTGAATCGATCAACTCGATTGCTTTAAAAGTGCTACCCAAAAGTATAAGAGTGCTTGCTGTTTAAGTTTATCAGCCAAATAAATTTCAATAGCATTAACTAAACATCTTCATTTCGAATACATTTGTTATTTTAGCTTTAAATTTCTTTATATGACTACATTTAAAAATATCCCAAGTATAGATTTAGCCGATTTTACCCATGGTGATGAGGCCTTGAAAGCTGCTTTTGTTGAAAATTTAGGAGAAGCCTATGAAAACATTGGTTTTGTTGCAGTTAAAAACCACGGCTTAAGCCCAGAACTTACCGAGATGTTGTACGCGCAAGTTCAGCACTTCTTTGAAATGCCAGTTGCACAAAAAGAGAATTACGAAATAAAAGGTTTAGGAGGTCAAAGAGGCTATGTGTCTTTTGGTAAAGAGCATGCCAAAAATAGAAACGAAGGTGATCTTAAAGAATTTTGGCATTTTGGCCAAAACGTTCTTGATCAAGATCCAATTAAAGCAGAGTATCCAGCCAATGTTTTTGTAGAAGAGTTGCCAGAATTTAGTCAGGTTGGGCTTGAGGTTTACGCTAAGTTAGAGACCGCTGGAAAGGATATATTAAGAGCCATAGCACTTTATTTAAATTTAGATGAGCATTATTTTGATGCCAAAATTCACAACGGAAACAGCATTCTCAGACCCATACATTACCCACCTATTACTGCTGCGCCTAAAAATGCGGTGAGAGCTGCCGAGCATGAAGATATTAATTTAATTACGTTACTTATGGGGGCATCCGCAGATGGCTTACAAGTATTGAATAAAAATGGGGAATGGATTGCGGTAACGGCCTTGCCAGAACAAATTGTTGTGAATGTGGGGGATATGCTTCAGCGTCTTACAAACAATAAATTAAAATCGACCACTCATAGAGTGGTTAATCCGCCAAAAGAAAAATGGGGAACTTCTCGTTATTCCATTCCTTTTTTCTTGCATCCTCGCTCCGAAGTATCTCTAGATTGTTTGGATTCTTGTATCACAGAGGCTAACCCAAAACGCTACGAAGAGATTACTGCTGGTGCTTACTTAGAGGAACGAATAAGAGCACTTGGCTTAAAAAAGTAGTCGTTACATTTCTAGTCGTTTTACGTTTACTTACCCAGTTATTAAAAACAACATTTGTTTGGAATTTAAACAAGAATTTTTGTCCTTTGATTACTCAGGTATAAATTCCAAATTTTGGAATTATTTTGGCAGGTAGTTTTACTATATTTGTGCGAAATTTCAATTCATGAAAGACTTATTACATACGTACGAAAATAAAGAAGCCGAAATTGTTTTTGAATGGAACGATACAGAAACAGAAGCGAAGGGTTGGGTTGTCATTAACTCTCTTAGAGGTGGTGCTGCTGGTGGCGGAACGCGTATGCGTGTGGGCTTAGACAAACATGAAGTGCTTTCTTTAGCCAAAACCATGGAAGTAAAATTTACCGTTTCTGGCCCTGCAATTGGGGGCGCAAAATCGGGTATTAATTTTGATCCTAGCGACCCTCGAAAAAATGGCGTATTAGAGCGCTGGTTTAAAGCCGTTGCACCCATACTTAAAAGTTATTACGGCACTGGAGGCGATTTAAATGTGGATGAAATTCATGAAGTAATTCCAATGACCAGCGCTTTGGGTGTTTTACATCCGCAAGAAGGCGTTTTTAACGGTCACTTTAATCCAACAACTCAAGAAAAAGATCTGGCGATAAAGCAATTGCAAGACGGTGTTTTACTTCCGGTTAACGATGCTAGCTTAACTCCAGACCCTACTGGTAAATATACCGTAGCAGACATGATTACAGGCTACGGCGTTTCTGAGGCTGTAAATCATTACTACTCCATTTACGGTGGATCCATTAAGGGGAAGCGTGTTATTATACAAGGTTGGGGAAATGTTGGCGCTGCTGCTGCTTACTACCAATCGCAGCTTGGTGCTGTAGTTGTAGGTATTATTGATCGAGTAGGAGGTCTTATTAATACAGAAGGCTTTACAACCGAAGAAATTAAAACTCTTTTTTTAAAGAAAAATGGAAACTTCTTGAATGCAGAAAACATGCTTTCATTCAAAGAGGTGAATCAAAGAATTTGGTCTGTGGGTGCCGAAATATTTATTCCTGCTGCTGCTTCTAGATTGATTACCAAAGCACAAATAGATATTATGAAAGGCAAAGGGCTAGAGGTAATCTCTTGTGGTGCTAATGTTCCATTTGCCGATCAAGCTATTTTCTTTGGGCCTGTAGGTGAGTATACAGACAGCCAAGTTTCGGTGATTCCAGATTTTATTGCCAACTGTGGTATGGCTAGAGTATTTGCCTACCTTATGCAGGCTAATAGCGCTATGACTGATCTTGCGATTTTTGACGACACCTCCAAAACCATAGAAAAAGCCATGCGAAAAGCGCACAAAGCCAACAACGCTAAAACTCAGATCGCTAAAACAGCTTTTGAAATCGCCTTAAACCAATTAGTATAAACTCAATATTTAGTACCCAAAACACAAAACTATGTTTTTAACCTTAATGATTATCGTATTTGTAGTTGGTTATGCAGCCATTGCACTAGAGCATCCTATTAAAATTGACAAAGCAGCTTCTGCCTTAATTACCGGTGTTTTGGTATGGACACTTTTTGTCTTTACTGGAGCAGACAGCCACTTTATTGAAGAAGAGTTGTTACATCACTTGAGCGAAATATCCAGTATTCTATTTTTCTTATTGGGTGCGATGACCATTGTTGAGTTAATTGACGCTCACGAAGGTTTTGCTATTATAACCGATAAAATTACCACGACTAAAAAAGTGAAGTTGCTTTGGATTATTAGTGTATTAACCTTCTTCTTTTCTGCAGCTTTAGACAATTTAACCACTTCTATTGTAATGATCTCTTTGCTCAGAAAATTAATAGGTGATAAATACGACCGATGGTTTTTTGCAGGGATTGTAGTAGTGGCAGCAAATGCCGGTGGAGCCTGGTCTCCAATTGGCGATGTTACCACAACCATGCTTTGGATTGGCGGTCAGTTAACTACAGCAACTATTATTTCTACCTTATTTATACCGAGTTTAGTTGCCATGGTTGTTCCTTTATTGGTACTAACCTTTACCTTAAAAGGCAATGTGGCCAGACCTGTTACGAAAGAAGGCTTGGAGCATTACATCAATCCAACTACTGCTTTCGAACGCAACTTAATCTTCTTTTTAGGACTTGCAGGCTTATTGTTTGTTCCTATTTTTAAAACAGTAACCCATCTTCCTCCATTTATGGGAATGATGTTGAGTTTAGGTGTGATGTGGGCGGTAACGGAAGTCATTCACAGCTCAAAAAATAGAGAAGACAAATCTCATTTATCCGTAATAGGTGTTCTACGTAAGGTAGATACGGCAAGTGTATTGTTCTTTTTAGGGATTTTATTAGCCGTTGCAGGGCTTCAGTCTGCCGGCCACTTAGCTGTTATGGCTGGAAGTTTAAACGATGCTTTTGACGGAAATATATACGCAATTAACATTGTTATAGGCTTACTCTCTTCTATTGTAGACAACGTTCCATTGGTTGCCGGATCAATGGGTATGTATGAAGTTGCAGAGGCTGGTGCTTTTGCACAAGACGGTGTTTTTTGGCAATTTTTAGCTTTTTGTGCCGGTACGGGTGGTAGCGCTTTAATCATAGGTTCTGCTGCGGGTGTTGCCGTTATGGGATTGGAGAAAATAGACTTTGTGTGGTATCTAAAAAAGATTTCTATCTTAGCTCTAATAGGATACTTCGCTGGGGCGGGTACTTATATTTTAATGCAATCTTTTTAATTTAATTACGTTCTTAAGGAATAATAAAAAATCGTATGAACACTCTTTTATTTCAAATTCCAGTAGCTGTAGATTCTTTAGCAATGGATGCCGTTCTTGCCAACGAACCTGTAGCGAAAACCCTTTCTATTATTGATCTAATCACCAGCGGTGGTGTAGGAGGTCAATTAATTATGGCAACCCTTGCATTGCTCTCTATTTTGACCGTTTATTTTTTTGTAGAGCGTTTTCAAACCTTAAAAAATGCAACTAAGGTAGATGTTCATTTTACAAATCAGGTTAAAGATTTTATAGCCGACCATAAAGAGTCTTCTGTTTTGGCTTTGTGCAAGCGAACGCCATCTCCTGTTGCTCAATTAATTGCAAAAGGAACCGTTTTAAGAAACGAATCGCCCAAAGTAATTCAAGATGCCATGGAGCGTCAAGGTAATTTAGAGGTGTACAAATTGGAGCATAACTTAGCTTCTTTGGCAACCATTGCTGGGGCAGCGCCAATGATTGGTTTTTTAGGAACCGTTATAGGAATGATACTTGCCTTTCATGAAATGGCCAGTGCTGGAGGTCAAATTGACGTAGAAATGCTCTCTAAAGGTATTTATACCGCCATGACTACTACGGTAGCAGGTTTAATTGTAGGAATTGTTGCTTTTTTAGCCTACAACAATTTAGTGGTTAAGGTTACCAGTGCTACTTTTAAAATGGAAGAAGCCACAGCAGATTTTTTAGAAATGATCGCCAAATCAAAATAAGATGGCTTTAAAATCTCGAAATAAAGTAAGCGCCGTTTTTAGTATGTCATCCATGACAGACATAGTGTTCTTGTTGCTTATTTTCTTTATGCTTACTTCTACCTTGGTAACCACCAATGCACTTGACCTGGTGCTTCCTAACAGCACTGCCCAAACCGTAAAAAAACAAAGAGTATCGGTTTCTATTAATGAAAACCTAGAGTACTACATTGACAAAGAACGGGTTGAATTAAAATACATAGAAGCTGAATTAATTGAAAAACTTGCAGGGCAAGAGGAGCAGGTGGTTGTTTTACGCGTAGACAAAGCTGTAGCTATAGAACATGCAGTAGCGGTTATGGACATTGCCTACCGAAATAAATTTAAAATTGTACTAGCGACCCAACAAAAGAAATGAGCTTTTTAAATAACAAACAAAAACGCAGCGCTGCAGTAGGTACTTTCCTGGTGCATTTGGCCTTGTTTTTTGTTTTTTATTCCTTTGGATTGCAGTATATGGACCCTAAAGTAGAAGAGGGGATTGCCATAGAATTTGGATACGACGACAGCGGGATGGGTGAGGATGTTACCCAGTCTGAGGAAGTGGTAACCGAAATTTTAGAACAAGTAAAAACCATTGAGGAAACCACGGTAGAAGAACTCAATGAAATAACCGAAGAGGTTGTAACCCAAGAACTAGAGGAAGCGCCCTCGATAACCGAGAAACCAGAGTCGGAAAAGAAACAAGAAATTACTCCCGAACTCATAGAGGAAGAAAAACCAAAGGCAAGTGAAGAGCTGCAGCAAGCCCTCTCGAGCCTATTTCAAAGCAACACCACCACCGAAGCTGGTGATACCGATACACTCGGTGCACAAGGGACTATTTCTGGTGCTATAACAGGCGCTGAAACAGCTGTGGGTGGTGATGGAAACTCTGCTGACGGTTACGAACTGGGCGATAGAAAAGCCATACGTAAACCCAAACCTAAGTACTCGTGCAACGAAACCGGACTTGTGGTTATTCGGGTATGGGTAAACAGTGAAGGAAAGACGTACAAAGCAGAGCTAGACCTAAAAAACACGACCGACACTTCGCCTTGTTTGATTAAAGAAGCCAAAGCTGCTGCCTTACAAACAACTTGGTTTGCAGATACAAGTGTTGAGCCTATTCAAATTGGAAGTATAACCTACAATTTTAGAAAGCAATAGTTTTTGGTTTTCTTCGGTGCTTTAATTTTATTTAAACATGACGTATCAACAAACCTTAGATTGGTTGTTTCACCAATTGGCTTCCTTTCAACGTGTCGGTAAATCTGCCTACAACGAAGACTTAGGTAATATTACAGCATTGTGCACGCAGTTAAACAATCCGCACAAACAATTTAAGTCCATTCACATTGCCGGTACAAATGGCAAAGGATCTACCGCTCATTTACTGGCTTCTATTTTACAAGAACAAGGGTATAAGGTAGGTTTGTACACCTCGCCTCATTTGGTAGATTTTAGAGAACGGATAAAAGTAAACGGTGCAATGATAGCTGAACATGATGTGGTTGACTTTGTTGCCGCACAAAAAGAGACGTTTAAGAACCTTGGCGTTTCCTTTTTTGAAATGACCACGGCATTGGCTTTTCAGTATTTTGCAAGCCAACAAGTAGATCTGGCAGTTATAGAAACCGGACTAGGAGGTAGGTTAGACGCAACAAACCTCATACAGCCAGAACTCTCCATCATTACCAATGTAGCCCTAGACCATCAAAACCTGTTGGGGAATACGGTAAAAGAAATTGCTACAGAAAAAGCCGGTATTATTAAAAAGAACACGCCTGTGGTTGTTGGCCCTACCACAAACGAGGTAAAACAACTGATGCGCTCGGTAGCCGAGCTAAAAAAGGCACCCTTAACTTTTGCAAACCTTCAAACCAAATACAAAAGTGCTTTGCTTGGCGCTTGTCAGCACGAAAATACGGCTACCGTAGTGGCCGCAGTAAATCAATTGCGTTTGCGTAACTGGAGCATTAGCGAAACAGCACTTTCTAGAGGCTTGGCTAAGGTTGTACAAACGACGAACTTAAGAGGGAGGTGGGAGCAAATAGCGACGTCGCCAAAGGTAATTTGCGATACCGGACACAACCTCCATGCAATGCAAACTATTGCAGCGCAATTGCAAAAGGAAGTGTACCAAAACTTATGGATTGTATTGGGCCTGGTGGCCGATAAGGACGTAAGCGGACTTTTGGCACTTATGCCTCGTACTGCACAGTATGTTTTTTGCCAAGCCAGCATACCCAGAGCCTTAAACGCAGAAGATTTAGCAGAAAAAGCTGCTGCATTTGCTTTAAAAGGTAGGGTGGTGCAAAACCCCAAACAGGCACTGCAAAAAGCGCAAGCACTTGCAAATGAGAACGATTTGATCTTTGTAGGCGGAAGTACATTCGTTGTTGCAGAAATTCTTTAAAATTCTGCTAAATTATTGACCTGTTTGTTTGTGCTAGTCCCAAAAGGATTTCTATATTTGCACTCGCTGATCTAAATATCGGCAACGTTCTTTTTAAGAGATTAGGGCAATTAGCTCAGTTGGTTCAGAGCACCTCGTTTACACCGAGGGGGTCGGGGGTTCGAATCCCTCATTGCCCACCACCTTTTCTTTACGTATTGAAAACCCTTTATTGGGGCAATTAGCTCAGTTGGTTCAGAGCACCTCGTTTACACCGAGGGGGTCGGGGGTTCGAATCCCTCATTGCCCACCAAAAAACCTTTGCGATTTTCGCGAAGGTTTTTTTTGTACCCATTTTTTCCCTTTTCCCTTTTCCCTTATTCATTTTTTAACATACCTGTACTTCATTTGTCTGCTTGAGTTCTGTTGCATACACTCGTTAAGATTTTTTAACACATTTAAGTATTTAAATACCTACATAATATATACATTTGTCTATATGTATTGCTTGGAAGCAGTAAAGCAGGAGCAAGGTAGCGTTAATGTCACCCAACTTAAGGGAAATGTAAAATAGAACGCATACGTTCCGAATGCAAACGTGTTGTCCAGCAAGTGGGGAAAACCTATGCAGCCACTCTAAAATCTGAATAGGCAATTGTATAATAAAACATATTATTCTCATGAAAAAAAAGCTAATTAAAAGCGTAATGTTCTTAGCGTTATTAGGAACTATTATGGTTGGTTGTGATAAAATTGAAAACTTATCACCTAATTTAATTAATACAGCAAATAATCCTTCAGGTAAGGAAGCAAAAAAGAATGGTACATCTGATAATACATATACTTATTATCGTGAAGACTCTCCAGAGTTAAAAGGTGCGATTTATAAGATTAGCGATATTATTGGTTATCCGATTGACCAGTTACTAAAAAGAGATATTGTTGAGATGATAAGATTTTGGGGACCTGATAATAAAAATTATGATGCTTTAGCCATAGGTGACAATAAGTATATCATTATTTCTCCTAGAATGAAACTCAACTACTTTCTCATGAGTGTTAGTGAAGAGTCATATACTTTATATGATTGGAAAGTAGAACACATTGCAGTTATGGATCATGAACTCCCAATTTCTGACTCGAAGGCAAGCGGTAGTGAAATTCTGGGCTGCATACAAGATCATTTTGACGATATTTGTGGAGATAATTTTTGGACATCTCTGGCTTGTATTGCTGGATGTGCTGGTTGTCCTGAATGTTGTCTAGGAGCAGCTGTTATTTTTGGTGTAGGATGTGCTTTAGACCATGGTGTATATGAAGCTGACCCTAATGAAGCATCCGATATGATTAAAGATTTTGAGGGAAAACAGTTATAAATAGATTATGAAATATACAATACTTTCAAATGTTAGACTTATAGCAATAATCCTGTTATTTATTTTTGGTTTAGGTTATTTATTCACCGGAGGCTTTAATTATATGAGTGTTCTATTTATTACATCTTCTTTTGGAGGTTATTCTTTAATGAATATATTTTCACTATTCAATAAAAATCAATTTATGTTTTTATTTTCTAAACAACTCATTGTATTAATGGGATTATTGTGTGCGGTTTTATTATTTCTATATGCTTACTTTACAAGTAAGTTAACCAATGTAATGATTCCTCCTATAGTTGTTCTTTTTACAATAAGCATAATAGCAATTGTTGCTAGAAAGTTTGTTATGAACAAAAAATAAAAGCCCATAATATGGTGTAAAAGCAATAGCGGTTTAGTTGCAAAATTGAACCGCTATTTTTTAAAAATATAATACCCCAATTTTTAGCCAGTAATTTTAAAGCCTCTACTACTCTTACTCTAAACGTTATGCCCTGTACTTTTGGTGCTAAATCAACTTACAAGTGCTTTACCCTTTTCTACATAACATTGGGGTGTCTGTGACGAGTGATTTTAAGAAAAGAAGTCAACTAGGTTTGGCTTTAAATAGTGATCATTTATTTAAAATTCACCAACGCTTTAGCTCCGATTATTTTTTGAAAAACATTGAGCTCAATATTAAATTTAGTAAAGACGACTTAAAAGAAGGTTCATTTATGATCCAACTTTTTATGCAAGACCGCAATGCCGATTCTCTTGCCTTTTTGCCTCTTGGAGAGGTACAGTACATCTCCGTAGAAAGTCTTAAAAAACAAAAATACATGAGGGTTTCTTTTGAGATGATGTTGATTGGCAAGGAAGATACCCTGTATGTTTTTTTCAAAAGAGTGGATTCTGATAAAGACCATTACCTAAATCATCTGGGTTCAAGTGTAAATCCTTTTATATACATTTCCAGAGAGCAAGTTGAGGAGGGCAGCAACAGTTACCTAAGAAACCAAGATCAGGTTAAAAACTGGACCGACGAAGCTGTTTGGCTTGGTTACTCCCCATCCTTGTACATTACGCTTAACGTTGTTCCTGTAAATGAAATCGATTAAGGTTTTTTTAAGAATTTTTGTAAAAATACCATCTGATATTTATTAGCTAACTTAGTTGCACAAAAGACAACAAAGCACACACAATTTGGTAACTGTTTTAAATTGAATATGACTGTATTAAATAAACTTCATCAATTTTTTCTATCTGAATACGCTAAAAGAAAAATTGAGAAAACAACCCTTTACGTTGCGTTAATTGGCTTTTTCGTTCATTTAATCATCATTTACCTATCAAAATTTAGTATTGTTCAATTTAATGTGGAATCGGAATTATTAAAAAACCCGATATCGGCAATTTACACCCCATTCTCTTTTATACTTGTGTACGAAGTTTACTTATTGATTTATTATTTATCAAAGTCTTTTACCACTTACATAACCAAACAGTATGAGATTATTACACTTATAATTATTCGTAAATTATTTAAAGATCTAGCTGCGCTTGAACTGACCTCAGACTGGTTTAATATAAAGGGAGATTTACAATTCACTTACGATATTTTGGCATCGATCATTCTATTCTATTTAATTTATCAGTTTGAGAAACAAGGCAAAAGAATAGCTAAAATCCCAATTAAAGATGACACTAAAATTGATAGATTTATACTTAGAAAGAAGGCTATTGCGATTGTTTTAGTACCAGTATTCTTTACCATGGCCTTGGTTACCTTGTTTAATTGGACCTTAGATATTTCTTTTGCTTCAAATAACTTGCCGAGTTTTGAGACGATTAACAATCTGTTTTTTGACGAATTTTTTACCGTTTTAATTTTAGTGGATGTTGTTCTTTTGTTGTTGTCTTTCTTTTACACCGATAAATTCCATAAAATAATTAGAAA
>Ga0233444_10001159_pt1 | contig 30732 bp, 21 predicted proteins | sample SI_124_October20_6_FD_182792 | JGI IMG/M metagenome (GOLD analysis project Ga0233444, IMG submission 182792) | Seawater microbial communities from Saanich Inlet, British Columbia, Canada - SI_124_October2016_10_MG | ecosystem: Environmental > Aquatic > Marine > Inlet | place: Canada: British... | reverse complement strand
ATGATAATTGACGTAGGGTTTCCCAATTACATAGTGCAAGATGCCCTCTGTTTCTAGCGGCATCGTAAACGGAACGTGCTCGTAATAGATTTCCAATAAACCCAAGCGACCACATTGTTGCACCGAGGGGTATTCTCCAAGGTCTTCTCTTTGAAAGGAGTGCTGTAAGGCTTTTTTCACTCGATGCATCTAGCAAGGTGCCATCGAGATCGAAGTACGCTGTAACCCCAGCCATGTTACTAGGTCAACGATGAAACTCTTTCAGACTGTCGATTCATCACAATCGTCTGGCCCGTAAACTCTCCTTCCTGCAACGTGGTCTTGCCACCAAACAAGATGTGCCTGTAAGTGACGAGGTATGAAGAACCCTATTTTCCTAGGAGTTAATCCGTGATTTCGTAATTTTTTATCATGCGTTAAATGAGCTACAATTGTCTGTGCACTGCAGCCAGGGTTAGCAAATACAAACCTCTTCACTTCGTCTTTGAGTCTCTGAAGTCGTGCTTTCTTTTGTGTACCTTGACCGATAGTAGGTGGTGACATAACTTGTACATTTCAGTCAACCCATATCAAACACTAGGGTAGAAACCCAATGTCCCGGACTAATGCGAGAGATTTTGAATACCCGCCCTCTCGGCATGTTTGGTCAACATGGTAGATTCCATCAATATCAAGCGCGTCAACGTCCGCGATTACCTTTCTATTGACCTTGAAGTTTGGATGAACAATCCCGACGACATGGACTTCAGACCGAGGGCTCACGTTGACGGTAACAGATTTTCTGTATCTTCTGCAACAACTGGTGAAGAGATGGCTAGTGTTGATTTGGATGACGACCAACTTGAGGCTGCAGAACGTGAGCGAAAGGTTGAGCTGCGTGTTAAATTCAGTGTGAAGGGAATGCATGGAAGACTGAATAAAATCCACCCTATCATCGCAGATGGTAAGGCCAAAAAGTTAGCCAATGCTAACTGGAAAACTGTCCAGCCGATTCAATTCAGTTAATCACTCGTAAGCCACTTCGGTTAGTACCGGGGTCAAAATTTTGATTACGATAGTCAATTTCCAATCATTACCTGTATCCGGATCTGGTTGACCCGGGAATTGTGAATCTGGGTTAGCGTTCTGAGCAACGATTGTCCAAATCCATTCTCCTTGACCGAAGCGAGCACCCGGCTCATTCAGGAGCCCTTGCAATAATTGCTCCTTACTGTCTGCCTCGAATACACCTTCTTCGCCACTTGGATTAAGGCCGCTAGCATTGATTTCAGCGGTTGTGGTTTCGTTCCTTGTAATGTTACCAGGGCTAGTTTCGGCGCTCTTCCTGTATCCATCTTCAACAATATTTAGTGAAAGTGTAAAATCGTCAGGTGGTAAAATAAGGTCTTGGTCTAATTCCAATAGGGCTTCGAAGGCCATTATTCTGACACCTTCGCCAGGAGTCATGTTGTCGGTCCAACTCTCTCCTTGTTCTAGATAATCGTCGTAATCCCATTCAAGTGAGTTCTGAACCCATGACACCTTGTATCGACGGGTTTGTACTTCGATTGTGAATTGCTCTGTGGAAACTCCTCCCTGTCTATCATCAACTGTTACAGAGCCGAGAATGGTTCCGCTGGATTCTGTTGGCAAATAGACAGTCTTGTCTGTTGAGTCGACATCATTTCTTGCATCGCCATCACTATCGCTATCCTCTAGGAAGTTAAGGTCCCATGAGAAATCCATTGGTCCGCCTTCGGGGTCCGTGGTTTTGGATGCATCCAAGAGTATTATATCGCCACTGCGAACAACTTCGGGAATTGATAGATTAAGCGTCGGTGCCCCATTAACACGCACCAAGACACTGGTCGTATCTGAGCCGCCTTGGTCGTTGGTTACTGTCAACTCAACATTGAATTGGCCAGGATTTACGAACTGATGAGAAGTAAATCCTGCGACGGTTGTTGCCTTTGTACCATCACCAAAGTCCCATTTGAATTCGGTGATAACTCCTTCAATAGCATCAGATGCACGGGCATCAAAGGTCACCTCCTCGCCTTGTTGTATTTCTGAAGGAGTTGCTGTTAGAACTGCCCGAGGCTCAACTGTGTCATCCAAAACACTAGTACAGCCTGCCAGTAATTGAACTAAAATCAAGGCTGTTAGTAACAAGCCTCTCTTTCTGTTCATAAGTTGCCCTAGGACGCTTCATATCTAACGATGTCCCCTATATGGATAGTATTACTAGATTATAATTCGACTTCTTCGGGAAGGTCGCCGATAATTTTGGCGTTTGCTAGCATGTCTTCAACATCTGATTCTTCAACGGTATTAAGATCGTAATTAGATTCCATTTCATCATCCAATAACGCACTTATATCAACGTCGCCCGCATCATATTCTGGTGTGGTTTCGACGACTTTCTCGGGCTCTAATTCAACTTCTTCTGAGTCGAAGGTAGACAGGGTTTCGGCAAATAGGGCTTCCTTGTCCAGTTCTGGTAATTCAATTGGTTTTTCAGTGCGAACTTCCGGCTCCTCCGGTTTTTTCCGAAACCAATCTTTGATGCCCATATAACGCTGTCTTACTACCTAGAAATAGAAATTGCGTAGTGATGTTCATTTGGGTCGGACTTTACCGTTGCCTCATGGTCGATATTCTTGAAGGGCACAAAGTCCTGGCATTCGACTTAGAAACGACCGGCATTTCGACCAACAACGACCGCATTGTGCAAGTGGCACTCATCGGCGCAGATTCACAGGGAGAAACAATTCACTTCGATGTACTAATCAACCCTCAGCGGCCCATCCCGTCTGGAGCTTCTAGGGTCCATGGGATATACGATTCAAAGGTTCGAAATGAGCCGGTGTTCAAGCATTACGCTGCAGAACTTTTCGAATTAATGAATGGCGCAGTAATAGTTGGGCATAACGCTCGTAGATTCGATATGCCTTTATTGCAAAATGAGTATTACAGGTGCGGAATGGTTCCGCCAGAGCCATTGGTTGTTTTAGACACTCTAGAAGCAGTCCGTAGATTGAAAATCCCACGGCCACATAATCTGGGTGCACAGTGTGCAAGGCATGGAATTGATCTTTCCAATGCCCACGATGCGGCGGCTGATGCGGCTGCAAGTCTACTACTACTTTGGAGAGTCATGAGAGATCACCCCTCTAGTTTTAGGCGGTCATTGCAAGAAATTGAACAATGGCTGATTAATGGAGAAGTTCGCAGTGATGAAAGTGAATTAGGGCGGTCTTTAGGCGATTTAGATTCACTGGACAAGCAAGGTAGAATAAAAATTGACGATGGAGTGTATATTGTTGGTTTCGGAAGGCATCGTGGAAAGGACTTGCAAACTATTGGAAAGGAAGACCCGAGATACTTAGATTGGTTGTTATCTCCAAATGGAGTAGAAGACGAATCTGCAAGAGATACCCTGAAGGATTTCATTTCAAGCGTCAGAGATTGGTGACCATGCAAGTACGTCGCACCAATGGCCGACTCTCCATGTTTCTCTGTTGGTCATCGCACCGCCAATAAAAATCGGGCCTTGGTGCCCTGTTGAAAGCAACTCTTGCAGTGCTTCTTTGCCGCGTCCATCGAAAGTGATTGGAACTTGCAAACCGGTAGGCATAGGCCTGCCTTCAGCATTGCCTGGTTCGCAAATCTCTGCAATGCCAGACCCGTTATTATCATCAAAGTGGTGTAACAAAATTACAGAATCTGAGAAGTCATCGCTTCCTAATGTGCCATTTTCCGCCCTCCAATTCCACCAATGAGGACACCAAGCTTTCCAATCACAAAATCCTCCACAGGATGATTGCCCGGGGGTTGCTTTCAAAGGAGTTTCACTAGGTTTAGTCGCTTCCCAGGCAGCTAGTGCAGATTCCATAACAGATGCTCCGTCCGCTGTATACCGGGTTGCATTAGCAGTGTACCAGCCCTCTGTTTTAACCGGAGGTGCGTTTGGATTATTAGATAGTAAAATATCTCTGTAAAGGAGTAATTGTCTCTGGACTTCTGGTTTTAATTCGCCCTCAGGCGCACGGCCTGTTTTCAAATCTGCAACAATCCATCCGTTCAGATTACCGTCTTCTCCGACGTCAGCAAAGAGCATATCTAATCTGCCCATTAGACGATTATCTTTAGTTCGTAATTCTCCTTCGACGGCAATAACTCTGGAAAGTAAGTTATTCCAAAGCGATACTGTTGTCTTCAATGGAGTGACGCCTTTAGCGCCGACAAACTCGAGAAGCATCTTAATGGCCCCTCTTTGCATTCTCTTGGCCTTATCCCATTCTTTTTCTTTCCACATTGGGCGTCTAGGAGTTGAGAAGAAGATTTCTTTTTCTTCTTCCCATCGTGTTTTCAAAAAGTCTTCAGCCAATTTTGGTAGCCAACGTGTATCATTCGGTTTCAAATGAGATAAGTCGATCTGTAACAAATCCTCAATTGAAGCGTGGACAACTGTGCCAACACTAGCCGCCATTCCTGCCTTTCTCGGCAGTTTTTGTCTGCTCAACCAATACATTCGCGGACAGGTCTCAAACCGATTCCATGCAGAAGGAGAGAGTGTGTGTGCTCTTTCCTCGCCCATATGCAGGCTATGCGCTTCACCTTCAAATCGCTTGGGATTGTGTTAGAGCATAGAAGGGGGCGACATTATACACAAGTGCGTCGTCCTCAGTGTATGGAAGGAGCAAAAGTTTGGCTTGACAAGAGTGCTGACATCGAGGACGCACTAGTAGTGTGTTGCTTTCCAAGTGTTGGGATGGTTTCTAGCGTAGTTGCACATTTTCTAATCGACCATCTAGAACTTGAATTTGTAGGTGGTGTTGCTCACCCTAAACTACCCGCTATTTGTCTAGTTCAAAACGGGGTGCCTTTGCCTGCAATTAGAGCATATTCTGGAAAACCAATCTGCAAAATTGAAGGATGTGACAAGGTTCTATTGTTGATGAGTGAACTTATTGTTCCAGATCCATTAGTGCACGAAATTGTTAGTGAAATATTCTCTTGGTCCAAAAATGAAAAGGCTGCAATGGGAGTTCTAATCGATGCTTTCGCTCGTAAAGGAATGAAGGGCGGCCTACAAGGAAACGAGCCTATGGTTGAGTATGAAGATACTCCAGAAGTAGATGTCCTTGGAGTTGCAGCAACGCCAATGATGACTGAGTTGTTGAAGAAAATGGAGATTCCATTGCTCGAACAGGGTGTCATCAAAGGAATGACTGGCGCAATGCTTAGTGAAGGAGGAAGTAGGGGCCGGAATATCATGAGTATAATGGTGGAGGCAGACCCGAGATTCCCTGATGCTAGAGCAGCAGCAGTCATAATTGAACACTTGAACAAGATGTTACCTGTAGTCGACTTGGATCACGGCCCACTACTAGAAGAAGCTCAACAATTAGAAGAACAAATTCGCGGAATGATGGAAGGAGCAGATTCCGAACCGACTCCGTCTTCAGCTTCTATGCTCTATGGCTGATTTGGTTAGGATTGTAATTCCTAGTAATATCAATACGACACTTGCCCACAATGGGAATAGCATAACTGTCTCTTTTGGTACAAAGAAAAGCAGAGTCTCTCCTCTAGAAAACTCTCCACCCATTCCAGCGGTAGTTAGCATTAGGCCAACAGCTGCCATGCCAATTCCTGCATGTCTAGTATCTACGGATGAACCTAGTTTCCTTCTAACTAATACACCTACTGCGAGGCCAGCAGATGTCATCGAAAGAAGCATCTTGTTGGCCAATAGTGGATTGTCGATACCATCGCCAGGCGATGCATTGATTCCACTTAGTATGGCCAATGGGGTTGCAATTAGACCACCCAGTAGAGCCCAGTGAGCAACTGCTTCGCGTGACTCTGGTCCTTTCTGAATCAGACATAACAAAAATGCAACACCAGAGAGAGCGAACATTCCGATTGTTAACTCGGTTGAGATTACATGTATTGTACCTGAAGAAATCATTAGAACTCACCTCTCGCTAATTTTTCTAAGTGTTCATGCCCGTAGTATTCCCATTGTTCCATGGTCCAACCTTCGGGTATTCCACCAGCTGGAATTGGTGGAGTTTGCGCGTTAGTTGAATCTGAATCGTGGCTAGTATCAACTGTGGAAATAACATGGTTTGTGTTATCATAGTCCTTCATGTCATCTTCATTCTTCGGCCTTTGCATTATGACTAAACCGGCACACAGGAGGAATAGAGCAATACTCTGAACGTACAATGCTGTCTCATCGACATCCCAGGCTGGTGCTTGGGCTGTTATCCTAAACCACGGAGAGTATTGTGTTGGCCCTTCGCCTTCCAAAATTACTCTCCACTGAACGACACCAGGGTTTACTGCCGCAGGTATGGTGAATTGATCATCTACAACTGGAATTACGATTACTTCAGCGCCGTTCATTAGTTCAACTGTAGCGGATTCTGTGTTCAATGTATCAAGTGTAATTGTTGTTTCTTCGCCTAAGCCTCGGGTGTTGGTTGGCTCCCAGTCAGGAGAGAGTCGTGGGAGGTTTTCGGGTACTTCTTCAACCAATACTGATTTACTATCTGAAATACCACTCATTGCAACTCCTCCTTCTGGAGTCCCGTGTTGAACAGCAAGGTACAATTCATAGTTCCCCGGATTTGATGGTGCTCGAAGTGTCCAACTTCGATTTACAATATTAAAAGAGGAAAATGAATCAGATATCTCGACATAGTTGTTGGTGCCCCCATTAGGGTCTGTAATGACTTCCCATCCATCATTGGCTGGTAAATCCTTAGCTCCATCGGAATTAATCAAAAGAGTCATTCCTACCAAATTGTTTGAACTCACATCTACGGATTCTACTGAGGTTTGAACTTCGATTAAGAGTCCTGCATAAACTTCGTTTGGAAATTTTATGTCGAGTGTTGCTGTTGAAACTCCGTTTGATGAAGAAGATGCGTGGCAAGAGCCTGCACAATCTCGGGACCGTACGTCATCTCCTTTACCGCCAGGGTTGGCGGTAGATACTGTAGTGGAAAGTAACAAAATGCCCAAAACAAATACAATTTTGACCCTCATTCAATCCCTCCTTGGAATGAATGATAATGCGACACCAGTAATTCCTGCAAGAAGAAGAACTATGCTGAATATCATTCCAGCGGTTTCACTTGGTCCTGGCTTTTCTGGGACATTGTTAGAGTCCAGTTCAACAGAATCAGTGGATTCTTCACTATCCCATTGGATCTGCTGGCCATCAACAATTGGAATTACGTTGTAGGTATGAGTTCCCTCCATCGTAGGTGAGTGGCGGAATGTGTTTGATGTTGTGATTCCAATAACTTCTCCGTTGTGTAAAACCGCCCATTCATTGGCGGTTCCTTCCCATGTAATCGCCACTTCAGTTCCATCTATACTGACTTCGACTTCTGTTGCATAAGGTGGCAATTCTCCATTGAAGGTTTGAGATATTGAATCGGTATCCCCCATATCATCAATGACTTTCACTTCGATTGAGATTTGTTCGCTCATGACAGTGGTAAATGACACACCGTTGTGGACGACAATGCCGCCTACGCTCCAAATTGCGTTTACTACTGCTCCATCGACATCAGTCGATTGATCCGCTGAGAATGTTACTATTGAACCTTGTATCAGGGTTTCTGGCGCAGAAATTGCCGCTACTGGAGCAGTGTTGGAGATTGTAAAATCAATAATCAAAATTTGCCCATCATCTATACCGTCGTTCGGTGTGACTACTGCTGTCCAAATATCACCCGCTCCTAGTGAAGAAGAAGGAATGAAACTCAGATTGTAGTCGGTGACAAATCCATTTCTAGCCCATTGCCAAGAGACTGTAACTAAATCTGAATTTGCATCAGAGGTTGTTACTGTTGGATTAAGGTCGGTCAATGCGTCTTGTGTTGTGGCCCCGTTATAGGATACTGCTGGGGGTGAATTAATGATAATAACAGAGGCTGTTAGGGAAGATGATTGGCTCATCTCTGTATCACTTACTGAAAGTGTGAGAGTTAGTACATCCTCATCTAAAGACCAAGCCTCATTGGCGTAAACAGAATCGCCGTCCACGTCTGATGCTTCGAATGAGTAAGTGGCCTCGTTCTGGAAAAATATCGTGTCTTGATCAATAGAGACGCTCAACAAAACCGGCGCTGTGTTTTGGATAACCACGGTGTTACTCTCCATCCATGCAGAATAAACAGAGCCGTCTGTAACTCTGCATCGCACACTCCAAGATTCTCCTTTACTAGTTTGTGAAGCCGGTAAAGTATCGGATGTGAATGGAGTTCCTGTCCATTCCCATTCATACGTCAAAATATCTCCATCAATATCGTTAGCTGTAGCGCTAGCAACCAAGTCGTCGATTGTAGTGTATGTCCCACTTAGGGTTACATCTGTCAATGTAGGCGGAGTGTTGTCACTGCCGATTGTGATTGTTTGTGTTGTAAACCAAGCACTGTCGACTTCACCATCGTTAACTCTTATTTTGGCATACCAAACATCGCCGTCTCTTATTGCAACTGATGGGATAGTGATATCTCCGTCAAAAGCAGAAACCTTTGCGTCATCAACATACCATTCAATTCCACTGTAGGGGCGTGGATCGTCATCTGCATCTGCGGAACTCCAACCCAATGTCAGGTCATCACTTTCTGTTGCATCAGAAGGAGTTATTGAAGCGCTCAAAACTATTGGGATTGAATTGCTTATGCCTATTGAGTATGAGTCGGCTGCTGTGCCATTATCCATTCCATCGCTAGGAATAACTGTTACATTCCATGATTCGCCTTTGGTGGTAAGAGAACTGGGCACTGTATTTTGGTTGTTCCTCGAACTCTCCAAAACCCCATCCTTGTACCAATGGATTGTTGTGCCGCTTTCAGCATCCCCATCGGTATCTTGGTAAGAATAAGTCAGCGACAATGTATCTGTTGTAACAGGGCTTGAAGGGCTTAATTGTAGGTTTGAAACGCTAGGGGGAGTGTTAGGACTAGGGCCTCCTACTTCCGGCACCTGGTAAGTAACAGCATCCCAGTTATCGCCTTGATTGGAATTATCTCCATTTACTGCATTTCCGGCTAAGTCAAAAAATGCTACTCCTGACCCTGAAGATGGGGCAATCCAATCTACACTCCAACTTCGATAACTGTTTGTTGTGTGTGTAGCACTAGTTCCTCCTGAATTTACCTTAACGGCCATTATTCCAACTCCGCCTGCTGAAAGAGTCCCTGTGTTTACCTCTAAACTGAAGCCGCCTTGAGTAGCACTAGCTCCTCCTGTGACTGAAATCGAAAGTGTGTAAGATTGTCCGGGGGTATAACTTGCAGGTTGACCAGACATTGACACTACGGCATTAGTGGTTGAACCATGGCAATAGCCACCTCCACAACCGCTTCCTTGATTGTATATTCCACCATTATTACCAGAAGTAAGGGGCGCCATGGAAAACAATAGTATCAGCACCAATACCAGTGGAACAAGTTTTCGATTCATGTTTAGTCCACTAGTACAGTGGTTATCAATGGGTTGGTGAGATGATTTGGCATTGTTAGATTTTGCACTCGATTCTCACAAGTCATAGTCAAATAACGTCTTTGGCCCTTTCTTTGGTTCTGTGAATTGACTAAACAACTTCTCTTCTGACCAAATCTCGACATTTAGCGACTGTGCTTTTGCAAGTTTTGAGCCCGCCTTCTCTCCTGCAACTAGTATGTCTAAACTACCACTTACACTACCCACTACCTTTCCGCCAGCGTTCTTTATGACCAATGCAATTTCTTTTCTTGGGCGAGTCAGGGATCCCGTGATGCAGAATGTCTTTCCATCGAATTTCCCACTAGCTGCTTGAGATTCATCGGTAATCTCGATAATCTTTGATAAGTCATTTATCAGAATTCTACGACTATTTATTCCTCCTCGGAAAATCGCCGCTACCTTCTCTCCAATACCATCTATTATTGTCAATTCTTCGTCTTCCCCTTCATCTACCCAATGTAACAAATTACCTAACGAAGTGAAGTGTTGAGATATCGTTGTTGCAACTTCTGGCCCGATTCTCTCCATCCCTAGTGCGTGCAGAAATTTCGCAAGATTCAGAGTTCGTGTTTTAGAAAGTTCATCCAATACATTGTATGCACTCTTGTCACCCATTCTATCCAAACTGGTGATTTGTGAATGTGTTAAGGTGTACAAATCAGTAATTGCCACTACCAAACCATTCTCTAGTAAGGCTTCGATTAATTTCTCACCAATTCCGTCCATCTCAAGCGTTCGGCACCAGTATGTTAGGGCTCTTGCGGTCCTAGCATCGCATTCTAATGCGGTGCATCTAAGGAATGCGCCCTCCATTGTGATTGATCTTCCACATGCGGGGCATTCGATTGGAATCGTAATATCTCCATCCACTAAATTACCTGAAAACTCTGTGCCATCGGCATGAAAGCGCCCTTCTAAATCCTCAGAACTAGCACTACCCAAATTTTCAATGATTTTTGGAATCACGTCTCCTCTACGAGTAATTGTAACCTTATCGCCGAGCCTAATTCCTAAGCGCTTCACCTCTCCAACATTGTGCAGTGTGACATTTTCTACTGTGACGCCCCCAACCATCTGTGGGGCGATTCTAGCAACCGGGGTGATTGCTCCTGTTCTTCCAGTCTGCCAATCCACACCTAGCAAAACCGAATGTGCTTCTTGTGAAGGGAATTTCCAAGCCAATGCCCACCTAGGGTGATGAGCGGTCATTCCCAAATTTTCTCTTTGTGCTAAATCATCCAATTTGAAGACAACGCCATCTATCTCATACTCATATGATGAGCGGTTTTTACTCCACTCCTCTGTGTACTGAATCATTTCTTGTTGAGGGGTGTCTGACTCGAAGATTTGCCAAGGCGCCGGTTCTATTCCAGCACTCTGTAACCAATTTAGCAATTCACTATCATAAACCGCATCGGGTGATTCGTTTACGAACTTAACATCATATGCACAGAAAACAAGGTCTGAAGCATCTGCTTTCCCATCTCCGTGCTTTTGGCGTAGTGCACCAGAACAGAGGTTCCTCGGATTTGGTGAGACTTCTCGGTATTTTTCTTCAAAGGTTTTCAGAGGCATTACGACTTCGCCTCTAACATGACAATCAACTGGAACGTTGAGCCTGGAAGGAATATTTGCAACCTGTTTGGCGTTTAGAGTAACATCTTCGCCACGCTCTCCGCTACCTCTAGTTGCGGCTCTATGGAGGTTGCCTGCTATATATTCTAGAGATAATGCTGAACCGTCTAGTTTCGGCTGTGCAAGATACCTCTTGCCCCCAAAGGTCGACTGGGTTACAAAATGAATGATATCATCATCAGAAGTTCCCTTATCTAAGGAACGCATTGGAAATATGTGTTGGACCTTTACTGTTCCTGGCAAGGGCTCTGGCCCTACTTGGTGCAAAACCTCGTTTGATGGATCTAATGATTTCAACTCATCCCATAGTGCATCAAATTCAGCATCACTAATTTCTGGTGCGGCGTGATTGTAATACAATTCGCGGTGATATCTGACCGCCTCGGCCAGATGCTGGATTCGCTCACCTTCGGCCATATCTGTTCACTCACGCCTTAGGCTATGAACATCACGAAAATTGTAAGCCTAGAAGTTCGAAATCCGCTAATGGACATCGTGTCATAATAGCCTCAGAAAGAATTCGGATGTGTATTTCTGCAACGACGTGCACAGTAGCTTGGAACATGTGTCCTGCGTGAACATTGTTGTCATCATCCGACCAGCAGCAATGGATGTGAGTGAAAGCAGCCCCTTCTTGAGTTCTAGCGATATTACCTGAAAGGCTGACCAATTCAGAAGGAGAGTCTAGTGGCCTTCTTTGGTATACTCCTTGCTCATTCATGTAGCCGTATAGGTTATCCCTGGTTCTACCAATTCCGCTGGTAATTGCTGCAGCGTCAAACCCAACTTTGTCTGCAAGGCTCTGCAGTGAGGCGTGTATTTCTTCATCTGGATCAATTCTCACAAACAAATCTTCACCACTACGTGTCCATTCCATGTTAATCGGGTCTAGACGGTAACTGATTAGGATTACCTTTGAAAATTAGTATTTTGATTGAAATGAATGTCAAATCAATGCGAGCATTCTCATAATCTAGGCGTTTGGCAAGGTTATGACTGAAGGGGGCCCTTTCAAGCGATTGTTGCAATACATGGCCCCACACCGCGGGACAATTAGGTTGGCTACATTTTGTTCGATACTAAACAAAATCTGGGATCTTGCCCCCCCATTGCTCATCGGGTTAGCAGTCGATGTTGTTGTACTGCGAGAAGAATCCTTCTTGGCAGGATATGGTTTTGAAAACCCATGGCACCAATTGATTCTCTTATCTGTGTTAACTTTCATAATTTGGGGTCTTGAGTCTCTGTTCGAATATTTCTATGGAATTCTATGGCGTAATTTAGCGCAAACTGTACAGCATGAATTGAGGCTAGAAACATTCGGCCATGTCCAAAAACAAGGCATGGGGTGGTTTGATGAAAGGCAGAAGGGGGATGTATTAGCAATTCTAAATGATGACATCAATCAGCTCGAACGGTTCTTAGACAAGGGGGCGAATGATTTCTTGCAGGTTAGTACAACTGTCATTGTTGTCGGTGCTGTTTTCTTAGCAATTTCCTGGAAGGTTGCATTATTCGCGGTATTGCCGATTCCGATTATTGTATGGGGTTCGTTCCTGTATCAGAGAAGTTTGGAACCAAGATATGCTGAAGTGAGAAATACTGCGGGTAGGTTGAATGCTCTTTTAGAAAACGACCTCTCTGGAATGTCTACCATTCAATCTTTTACCGCAGAGGAAAGAGAATTGAAGCGCGTAGAAGCGCTTAGTGAAGAATACCGAAGTGCTAACAAAAAAGCAATTCGTCTATCGGTAGCGTTTGTGCCAATGATTAGGATGGCTATACTTTGTGGATTCACTGCCACTTTACTTTTGGGCGGTTGGTTAACACTAGAAGGGACACTAGCCATTGGGGCTTACTCGGTTTTGGTGTTCATGACACAGAGGTTGCTCTGGCCACTTACAAGATTAGGGGAAACATTTGATTTGTACCAAAGAGCGATGGCATCTTCCACAAGAGTGTTAGATGTACTTACTTCGCCTACAGAAATCAAACATGGTAATTTCAAACCTGAAGGTGAGACTATTACTAACTCAAATATTGTATTCAAGAATGTACACTTTGCCTATTCTGGCCGCGATAAAGTGTTTAATGGATTAAATCTGAAAATAGAGGCTGGGGAAACCACCGGAGTTGTTGGCGCTACTGGTTCGGGTAAAACCACCTTAGTGCGCCTCCTGTTGCGTTTTGCTGAACCAGAGGATGGAACGATAGAATGGGCAGAGGAAAACTTACCAAATTGGGACCTCAACAGGCTTCGTTCATCGATGGCTCTGGTAGATCAACACATCACACTATTTCCAACATCAATTTTAGAAAATATCCGATATGGTAGGCCTAGTGCTGGTGAAGATGAGGTCAAGAATGCTGGAATGCTGGCTGAAGCTTCAGCCTTCATCGAAGAGTTACCAGATGGGTGGGAGACATTAGTCGGGGAAGGAGGACACCGGTTATCTGGCGGGCAAAGACAGAGGTTAGCAATAGCAAGAGCTGTACTAAAAGACGCTCCTTTGCTAATTTTGGATGAAGCAACATCTGCTGTCGATAACGAAACTGAAGCCGCGCTGCAGCGTTCAATAAGCAAGGTTTCGCAAGACAGAACTGCTGTAATCATTGCACATAGGCTCTCAACTATCAGAAATGCAAGTCGTATCCTAGTATTAGATGCTGGACAAATAATAGAAGATGGGACTCATGAGGAATTGATTTCATTAAGTGGAACTTATGCTAGAATGTGGGCTGTTCAAACTGGAGATATTTCAGAAATATAATGTGCCGAAAAACTGTCATTTATAACCCCTTTATGACGGATTGACCCCGAGAAACATGTATTTGACCGCTTTTCTAGAACAACTAGCCTGCTATTAGTCGCCACAATTGCCCTTGCAATGGCCGGAACGGTCAGTGCAGCGGACATTGTAGATCCTGCCCAGAAATATGATGGTGAGCCATTACAACTGCTTACCTTCTTCTTATTCTTCGTCGGATACATTGCAATGGGTGCTGCCTTCGTTTTCTTCATGAGTGAACGTAGTAATGTCGCACCAGAGTACCGCACTACAATGACCATTTCGGCATTGATTGTAGGTATTGCTGCATTCCACTACTACTACATGCGCGGTGTCTACACCGACCTTGGTACAGTGTCTGTCGAATACCGTTACATGGACTGGATAATTACAGTACCATTGATGGCATTGAAGTTCCCTTCCCTAGTTGGAAAGGATGCAATTACTGATGCCAAGTTCCTCGGAATGGGCTTCACTGGAGTCTGTTTCACTGGTGCATTAATCATGATTGGATTTGGATATGCTGGAGAAGCTGGTCTAATGAACGGTATGCTAGGTCTAGTCCTTGGAGGAGTGGGTTGGGCAATGATTGTTGTCGCTACTGGAACCCCATGGTCCTCTGGAAAGGGTGTTGACAACGACAAGATTGCGCCTGAATTGATTTGGAGCGCTAACGCTCTAAGATGGTTCATTGTAGTTGGATGGGTCATCTACCCAATTGGCTATCTATTCAGCCCGGGTGTCGACATCCTGTCTGGAAACCAAGAAGCAATGGCAGTAGCTTACAACATTGCAGATATCATCAACAAGATCGGTTTCGGTGTTGTTGCTTGGATGGGTGCTAAGAAAGCAACTGAAGCAATGAAAGCGTGATCATTCTTCTTCGTTAAGGATTGAATGAATCAACGCTGTGGCCTTCGATAACGATGGCCTGTCGCCGCCAAGGGGTAGGGGTCCGAAAGGGCCCCACCCCTTGCGCAACAACATTATCCTCTTCCTGGGTTGTCTCTTTGCTAACTTCAATCGGTTCCACTCGTATCGCTGACCATCAGCAAACAAGTGCGTACCAGTGATTGCATATCTCTTAGGAATCAATAAAGATATCAGATGCAGCGCCAATAAGATATCCCAAATCCAAACCCATAACATCGGCGTGTTGGAAAGTTCTGCTAACATCCATGGAAGAACCATCATTGCACCCATGGTCATCAGGTTGGCCCATTGGCGGGATACTTCTTGTGATTGATTAGATTCCCAGGCATAACCTGAATTTGGAAGATCTCCAAGTGACGGTATGTCGATTCGTTGACGTCCAAGCCACCAAGCATCCCAAGCCACGATTACAGCCAATACAGCAACACAAAACTGAGCCATTCCTTCTGAATCAGGTAATGTGTTGGTTAACTCTACCATCACTCCACGCCCTGCTTCTTTTGCCTTAGCATGAATACTGCTGCTGCAAGGAACATGGCTATGAACAAAATGATGACTATCGGACTACTTGTAGAATCCTCAGAAGAGCTTGAAGACTCTGAAACGTCAGGCACACCGTCGCCGTCATCATCAGGGTCTGCTGTAAGCCATGTGCTAACGCCTAGCGGGCAGTGCAAATCATCTGGCTGACCATCTCCATCAGTATCTCTGCTAGCACATGCATCTTTTGGCCAAGGGTCCAGAGTATCCGGTACTCCGTCGTTGTCGTCGTTTGTATCAAACTCATCTGGCCCACAGTAGACGTTTTGTTCTTTATCGAACCAAGTCTCAGAACTACACGTATTGGTCCAGTCATTATCAGAGTCGAGTAATGTTACTTCAAAGGATACTGTATCGGTAGACATCAGTCCTTGGGTATCTGTTACCTCTAATGTGAGGACATATATTCCCGCTTCCAAATCTGTGAGGTTATTCCATTCGCCTGTTAATTGCATCATTTCTGTTTGACTTATTGTGGCCCTCCAAACTATTTGCAACTCGTCGTTGGAATCTAAATCGTCGCTAATTACTGCTCTTACTTCAATAGGTAGCGACTCCATGATTCTAAAACCGTCATCAGGAATTATTATCTGAGCACTAGGAGCTTGGTTATCTATCATATTGATTTGAATTACTTCATTGGCATCAAAACCATATTCATAGCTTTGATTTAGTGATGGTAAACCTTCCGCGGATGCTAAAATATTGATTGTTGAGGAAGTGAAGTCACAGAATGGGCCCCCATCTCCACCTAAGCAATATTTCCAGACAATTGGTGCTTGAATACTGCTGCCTTGGAAATATTGAGTGTCGCCTAAGAATGAGGTGAGCTCAATATCTGCATTTTGAGAAGCGCCGTTAAGCCGTATATCAAAAATATGAGTTGACCAAATTATAACTTCGCCGTTACCTGGCATCGAAGTAGGTTCTACATCGAACAGATTGGCGGTAGCAGACTGAATGTCGAGGCTTCCATTGAGTACTCCGTCGTTGATTACCAAATTGTTTCCGTCGCTGGAAATTGCCACTGGAGAGTCAATATCTACATTGGTTAAAATCATTGCAGCAGATTCGCCATCTGTGTGCAAATCTATTCCTTTTGTACATGAAGAGATTGTTGAATCTGCGATAGATAGTGAAGAAGAGGCCCTTCCGTGATGGGACGTTAGGCCGACTCCACTACTCCCACAATCAATTTGTAAACCGGTGATACTTCCTGCTGTGTTATCCAAATCTACAGCTGGTGCGCCGCTAACTATTGCACCGTCAATTGTTATCTCACGATTATCTGAACCGTTGATAGATGTCAATGTTAAATCGGACATCATAAATCCGTCTAGATTGTTTATGTGAAGTTCTCCACCATTAAGTTCAGACATAGTTCCAGTAACTCCGCCAAGATCAACCTTTTGTGAAGCGATTAAATCGGTAATCGAAACTGGTAAACTCCTTGCCCAAAGAGAATTAGAGGCGCATGACTGTGTAGTTACATCTTGTAGAACCATTGTCGCAGAACCTTGTGCTTCGATACAATGTGATGCTGAGTCTGCTAAATCTGTAGATACAAGTTGTACACTGCCTGATGCTCCATTGGAAATTCTTACTAATGGTTCAGCACTACTAGAGCGAGATAGTCTGGCATTGCTAACAACGATATCCGCCTCACCTTGCATTAGGAGTAATGGAGATCCTTCTTCCATTCTTGTGCCAAGAATTGATGCACTTGTTTCGGCATTGTCGCCCACAACAAGGCCGCCCCAGAATCCATTACCCATCGATTTGATTGTGGAATATCCAGAATTGAATGTCCCCTCGACTGTGATAGTTACATCTTCGCTAACACGTAATGCTACTCCATCGTTTACAGTCATAGTCTGCCCTTGAGGGATGATTAAATCGCTTGAAAGATGATACGGGCTCCATGCCTTTTCGAGTTCCAACCATTCTGTGAGGGCCCCTCCGGCAATTGTTGATGCGGTAAATGTGTAATCTAACGAGGAAGAGGTGTTCCACGCTTTGTAGTCGGTTATTGTACCCCATTGCATGGTGATTGGCATTAGGCCTGTAGTAGTTGGGCCATTGGAATCTACCATCAGTGCAGTAACGGATTTGCTAGCCTTACCATCGGCCCCTGTACTCACACTTTGCCCATCAAGGAATCCTGAAACTGTTGCGCCTTGCACCGGTTCACCCTTATCGAGAACGGTTATTTCGAGGGTATTGATGACTTCGAATGTGGCTCCAACTCCAACTGTAACCTGGCCAATAACTTCTCCAGAAGTTACCTTCACCTTGCATGAGTTGTCAAGTTGTACATTGCCTAAGACCTGAAGACTATACAATTCAATGTCGTTTTGACACGATGTCCAAAGAACATCTCCATGAATAGTAAGGCTCGAAGTAGTGGAGTCGCTAAAATCAGCAGAATGTGAAATCACATCGCCATCAAGATGGCTGTTCAATCCCTCAAAGTCTCCGTAGCTATCAACGGTCAATGTTGCCCCTTCAGGTAACTTAAGAGTTGTATCTTGCAAGAATAGTTGGGCATTGGAAGGTATGATTACATTGCCTCCGGCCATATGTGGTGAACCATCGGCTGTTGGACCCAGTACCACCACTGTTCCTCCTGCTAAAGTCCAATCACTTTGTGGCATAATTGGAACCTGTATTGTATGAGTCCCACCTTGTGTACCTGTTGGAGTTGACTGGGCGCCGACTCCCGTATATGTTGCAATTATCTTAGATCCTGCATCGCTTACAGGTAATGTGTCTGTTCCTCCAGTTGCAGTTCCACTGAATCCTAACACATTCCAATCAGCATCCACTGGATTACCTGTTAGGTCTTCGAAAGTAACTGCCATTTCCCAAATCCTATTTTCAGTTCCAGCATTGAGTGTTAATGTCTGGCTTGTTCCATAATTTAGAACACCGTCGCCGGTTACATCTGCATAGAGGTTACCAAGAGCTGATAATGACCAAACTGTTGCTTCAGATTCTGAATCAATTACTCCTCCGTCTTCGTGATAACTAGAAGTCCATGAGCGAAGTACTGCGGTGGACGATGATAAAATTAGACCGTTATCTGCAACTCTAGTTTCGAATAAATCTTTCACTGAAACCATAGATGATGATGCGTAGAGTCCTTGTTTAGATGAGTCTAAAAGTATTAGATCATCGGTAGATAAAATGGATTCGTACACAGAAATACTGTCAGCGAAACCGTTTACTGCGACCTCTTGGCCAGTTATGTCACACCACCATGCGTTTATTCCCGTACTACCAGTAGCAAACTGATCGTATGGCATGTTAACTTCTAAATCAGTAAATGTGTGACTTCCCTGTAAAATATCAATTCCCATTTCCCCACCTGATGAAATGTTAACCACCACTCCGTCAAGAGTTGTTGCGGAAATACCCGAAAAAGACAACCCGAGTCTCTCGGAGATAAATGTGGAGTCCGTGATAGTCAATGTTCCAGTCCCACTTACTTTCAGTGCAGAATCCGTTGATTCAAAGGTAGAGGATTCGATAATGTAATCGCCGCTTCCTGATAGCGCCATACCAATCCAAGGCGCATCAAATTCGTTCTGTAATGTCTCGAATGAGCCACTCAGTTCAATGTCGGATAGCGTGACTGTACCAGATGTACGAACATCGATTGGAGTCTCTCCGCTATTTGAAACATATACCGCATCTGATATTGTCAAGTTGCCTGCAGACCAGGAATTTAGTAGCCGCTCTCCGGACATATTGATATCTGAAATTGTAAAGCCTGTGGAATCCATTGACACAATTGCGTTTGTTGAATCACCAGTCATTCCCTCTACATCGCCACTAACTCCTGCAGAAATACTGACTGCGTTTCCAACTCCGTTGTTGAAATTGACATCCTCAACATCTGCAGTTCCACCGTTCAGCGATATGCCAGTTCCTGTTTGCGAAAAGTCCCCGTCTGTGACATACAAGTCGCCTGATGAACTAATGCCAGCAGACATGCTCGAAAGTTGTAGATCTGAAAGGTGGGATACTCCGGTATTTCGAATCCCGTCGTTATCGACATCATATATCTCCAGGCCTGAAATCTGAGCATTTCCTGCGACTTCAATTCCGATAAGACAATCTTCGATAGTTAGTGATGTTGCAGTGAGGGAACCATCCACAATTATGCCGGACTTGGCATTAGAAATAGTAACATTGTCCAGTGTTGCTGAGCCTTGTGAAGTAATTGTAAGGTAATCCCAAACTCCAGCATTGTGAGACCCTGCACCAGTAGTTTGGATTGAAGACATGATTGTCACGTTATCTGCGATTAGGACTCCATCGACCTCCAACCAATAATTTTGCATATCGATTGTTGCACCTGTTTTCAAAGTCAAAGTAGTGCCGTGGCTTACTGTATAATTTCCAGTCATAGTGTGATTTCCGGAAATTTCTACGTCTTGTGTAGTAACTGTATCACTAGCAATTACTGAAGTAATTGAAGATAGTACTACGATGGCTGTCAGCACTAACGCGCGGATTCTCATATTCACGGGTGGCCTCTCATCTACCATGAACTCATTCCCTACGAGTCTCCTACGGAGACTCAGTTTAGTACTAAATCAAAGCATCAATTCCATGCAAGTGGGCCTGCCCAGATTTGAACTGGGGTCTGACGGCCCCCAGCCGCCAAGTATAGGCCAAGCTAACCCACAGGCCCTTAGCAGGGAATTAGATTTCGTTCTAAACGATTCATTGGCGAGGTGCACTGAATGGTGCAACCTCTAATATGAGATCGATATGTGAAACATACATTCGGCGGCAGCAATATCTCTCAAGACCAATCTCATCAAGAGCGGTCATGATGTCTATTCCTGCATCCTTCTTTTCATTGAACTCTTCCCACTTGTGAGCGACTAAACCGCCACAGCTGAAACAACGTACTGGAATAATCATCTAAATCACCTGTACGACTTCTGCTTCTTACGGCGAGCACCACGGCCAAGCTGATGTTTAGGTTCCTTGCGGCGAGGGTCGTTGACTAGTAGGCTACGATCGAATCGTAGGTACTCATCACGAAGTTCCTCATCAAGGCCTTCTGCACCACCATTGTAGTGAACAAGTCCACGAGCGATTGCAGTTCTGATTGCATCGGTCTGGCCCATTATTCCACCACCATGGGTTAGGATGTTGATATCTACCTTAGCCAGGCGCTTCATAGCGTCTGCAATGATTAGTGGCTCCATTGCCTTACGGCGAGATAGAGCTGGTTGTAGAATTTCGATAGGTTCGCTGTTAACACGCACTCTACCCTTGCCAGCCTTTACGGTAGCACGAGCAACTGCGGTCTTTCTCTTACCAGACATGTGTACAACTTTCTTTCCCTTACGAGCCATCACTGCTCACCTCCGTTCCAACGGTGTGCTGGTGCGCCGAGGTTGGCGCTGATGTCTCCCAGGCGTACAAAGCGCATTGGGAGTTCACGGCGAATCTTGCTGTCGTCACCTGTTTCGTGACCTTCAGGAAGGTCACCAGATAAGTGACTTGGGCAGCCGATTTCTACACGTAGATTGCGTAGTGCTCTGCGGCCACTACTCTTTGCCTGGTATGGAAGCATACCTCTGACAGTTCTCTTCAGAATCATGTCAGGCATGCGAGGGAAATAAGGTCCCTTGCGAGCGTGGTTTAGAGCGTACTTGTCGTGATACGTTGCAAAGACAGAGGTTGGCTTTCCGGATACGATTGCCTTCTCCGCGTTTACAATAACGACTTGGTCGCTGTTACCAGCACGTGTACTCTTCAGAAGAAGAGTTGCAACTGTGCTAGCCAAACGGCCTAGGACTAATCCATCGGCATCATACACATATGTTGTGCTATCAACCAAGGATGTACACCCCCGATCCGTTTGGGTTTTCGTTCATTAATTCAGCTAGTGAAAGAACTCGTCCTCCAGCAGCTTCAATCTTCTCACGGGCTCCAGCGCTGATGCTGTATGCGGCGACGTCGTGCTTGGCCGAGACTTCTCCACTACCGAGCAACTTGCCTGGTACGAGGACTGTTACGCCCTCGGGGCAGTGGCGGCTCAAGCGGCTAAGGTTCGGGTTTGCCCAGTTGCTACGACTCTTTGATAGTCGTTGTGCGACATCTCGCCACAAAGCTGCGCCGGTCTCGCGAGACTGTGCCTTCAAATCGCCGATTAGACCGACTAGATTTGGGTTTGTCTTGCTTACAGGTTTACTCATATGACTCCCTCGATGCTATAGAAGCAACTCGCCGACCGACCACCCTGTTATGAAGGCACCGACGCGGCCAATGTGTGTTTCGCGCCGAAGTACAGCGTTCAGCGCGGATTCACTCGAATAGGATCTCGCCCTTCGCATCCAATAATTCAATTGTTAATCCAGCCGCTCTAGCCTGTACTAGTATGTCGTTGTGAAGAGTATCTGAGAAATCATCCAACGCTTGCAAAGAAGTAACAGATGCAACATCTGTTAACTGGTCGATGATGTGATTCAGTACGCAAGAGACACCGTATGCTTGACCTGCCCTAAATGCGTGATCTACCCCGCCTATCTCTGGGTCCTCTGCCTTCATCCTAGTCATTACAACTTGAGAATATGCTACTAGAGCCCCGTATATCGATTCGACTACTTTTGCTGCCTCTAAGTCATGCAGTTCTTTCTGCGTTGCTTGTAGTGCTGCTTGGACTGCTTTCCCGTAGGTTGCATGTGCACCAATTGTGTTACTTCCTTCTTGCATCATTGCTTGGTCAATCAGGCTTTTCCAATCACTCATGCTACACCCACAGAGGATATGGCACATCAAACCTGCGCCGCTATTCGGGCAAAGCGGGGGCGTTACCCCGCTTTGCCCTCAAGCCACAATCAGTTTCAAATCTTGAAATCTGAAGCGTCTGCGTTATCATCGATTCCTGCTTGCTTCACAGTTCCGTCTGCTGCAACGAATTCACCTGCTTTGGTAAGTCCGCCGTAAAGCTTGGATTCATGTTGCTCGCCACGGGAAATCATTCCGCCATCGCCAAGAGCGATTGATAGGCTCTGTGTGATTGCGTTCAATGTCTCGATTGCACGGTCTCGGTGGCTAGGACCAATTTCGTGATCGGAGTAACGTGCCTCTTCGAATATTGCAATGAATGAATCTAGTTGGTCTGCAGGAACCATGTGGAATGCTCCACGAACAGCACTCTCGAATTCACGAGTTGTTTCGTAGACCTTCTTCATGAAGCCGTGTCTGCGGAAATGCTTGACCAATTGCTTGTAACAATCGAAGATGATTGCAATGTATTCGTTGGCAGCCTGTAGCTGTAGCATTGTATCTGTTAAGATACCGCGCAGTGCTTCGACTTGGCGTCTTGCAACAACTCGTTGGTAGTACATTACTCCAGCAATAGCAGCACCTAGCAGAACAATGACAATCGCCATAATTGTGCTTGGGGTGAAGATTCCTTCGCTCTGGTCAGTAACTGTTGCCTTCTTCCAATGTACTTCGTGAGAGATGTTTTGGTCATCACTAGATTCTGCAAAGAATGTGGAACCTGGATAGTAAGCAGTGATTCTCCAGTCTCCTGATTCATCAAATTGCTTTCCAGCGAATGCCCAGTCGAATGATGCAATACCTTGTTCGTTGGTGTATGACTCATTACGGCCATCTTCAACCCACATCATTTCATCGGAATTCCAATACTCACGTACGAACTGTACCTCTTCATTTTCAATTGCGAGGTCTAATCTGCCGCGTAATAGAGCGATCTCTCCGTGGACATTATCACCTTCATCTAATCCGTTGTTGTTAACGTAAGACCATGTTGTCTTAACTTGCAGATCAACCTTACTTCTAACCAGAACTACGATGTCCATGTGTGAACCGTTCAGAACATTGCTTGTGTCCTTATCACATCCGCCTGGTATATTCAAATCAGGTTCGAATGCGACACGCAGTAGTCTGAATCCTTCCAATTCTCCGCCAGTGGTTTCGACACCTTTCAAACCAGGGTTTTGAGTTCTATCTCCACTGAACCATTCAACCATTCCATCAGATTCCCTAGTGTTGATGCTTGCCAGAGGGCGTACATTCTTCTGAGGGTCTAGATAGATGTTCAAACACTTTCCACCTACATACTGACCGTTAGACTGGGTCAAAATTGCATCTATGTGGAAGCTTTCCTTGAGGTAAAGTACAGGGAATGCTGTACCGTTATTTGAAGCGACATATGTCTCGACGTTCGACTTGAATGGACCAACTTCTGCGATTTGTAATGTCGAGTTGCTGAACACATCAAATTCGGTCTGAACTGTCTTATTCTGATAGCGGTAAGCGTCGTTGTTGTCCCAAGCAGAGTACGAGATTGTAACTCTAGCCTTTCCAGCCATTACGTCAGATAGTGGGCATGTTATTGCGAACATTCCGTTAATATCTGTGACGCCATTGTAACAGGCAACTGGTCCTGCTGGGCTGTTTACCATTTCATAATTGACACGGATGTTTCTAAAGGTAAGATTCGTGTCTAATTCATCGGTTAGTTGGCCGGTTACAACCATTGGCTTAGGAATAATTTCTCCTGTCAGAGGGTCGATTTCGCTTGTGTAAACGATTTGGTCGTCAACATCTAGGGAAGTTCGTCCGATTAAAGCAAATCCGTTTGCATTGTAGGCCATCTGTACACGGAAGTGGTCGTTGCCGATTTGATCGACACATGGGTCCCACTTTCCTTGCATAGAGAGATATTCGACTTCTAGAATCTCACAGCCTTCGTTAGGCAATGTTTCACGGAATCGTAGGTACACAGATACTGGGCCGAATCCATCAGGCAAGAAACTGTCAGGGTCGTCTCTCAGGAGTTGTGGACTTAATGGAGAAACGTTAGCCTTCAAACAACCAATTGCTTCTGAATCATCCAACTGTCCATTTCCATTAGAGTCTCTGTCTGGAATTCCGTCTCCGTTTCCATCATAGAAACATAGGTGGCTGTCATCTGTTTGAGGCTCCGGGAGTGAAATCAATCCTGCATTAGGAGCAAGAGTTGCTACAACTTGTCTGTGTAGAACTCCTTCGAAATCTAATCCTTCGTAGATTACGTCAACTAATCCGCCATTTGGCGTGTTAGGACCGCTCAATTCTCGGCCACCAGAATCTCTGATAGTAGCTGTCTTGTTATCGTCGGTAACCTGAGCAGTGAATCCCCATCTATCGCCAGATTCTCTAATATTAGAATCTGAAGAAATTACATTGACATAAGTTCTTGAAACTACCCAGACGCTCTGGCTGTCTGTGTTTCCTTTCATCAATCTGTTTCCTTCGTACTCAAATTGCAGGGAATAATTTCCTAATGCATCTTGAGGGTTTATGTCGAATGGTACAGAGAATATTCCGAGATCGTCGGTGTAGTTTACTCCACTTCTTCCGTCATAAGACCATGTCCACGTAACAGGTACCTGTCGAAGCGGTTGCAAAGAATTGTCAAGCAATCTTGCTTCGATAGTGGTTGTAGTGTTACGATATAATCTCGGAACACTGGTTGTCTGGAATTGTGTTGTACCGACAACTGTCACGTTGATGTAAGCGCCTGTAGCAGCCAAATTGGTCGAGTTGCCCGTGAAGTAGTATGCGTTGTTAGTGAAATCTACGCGCACTCCATACGTTCCTGCAGCGAATTGGCTGTACCATGTCCAGTTGTAATCGAAGGTTGCTTCTCCGTTTTTCATTACTGGGCGTTGGGTGTATGCTGTTTCACCACTACCAAGGAATTGTCCGTTGCCATCAATATCAACCTGCAAAGCGATCGGGTCTTGGTCCCAAGCATCGTTTGTGCGGTTGGTAACTGTTCCCTGAACACCGAAGGTTTCTCCTGTGTTCATTTCAGGAACAATCTCACAGCGTATTGGGCTTGATGGGTCCGTTGGGTCTACTTGACCACAAGGTGGCAGATCGCCATCTCCACCGTTGACTAATGAGATGAACCAGTGTGTTGTATTGACTGTCAGGAAATTTCTCAAATTGATTGCTTCGCCTGGCAAATTGTCTGGAGTTCCATCCCAAAGACTTGGGTAAGGCCTCAATACCTTAGCTTCCTCATAGGTTACTCCTGCCGCATTGAGTGCTTGCTGGTGGAATAGAGTAGCCCAGTTACCGAAAGTACCGTCGCCGTTGTTGATTGTTCCATCCCAGTAGTATACTGCTGATAGTCCGCTAACGGTCAGTTCTCCTTCGATATTCATGCGGTGCATAACTCGAACTGGGAATGGATCAGACGAATCCCCGTGTAAGTGCGGGAATGGCCATTCGTCAGCCAAAGTTGGAAGAACTGAAGCCTTAATCTCGATATCTCCAGCCGGAAGACTGGTGTTAGAATAATCGTATCTGACTGGCATTCCTTGTCCATCTACTAACACGTCATGGGTCTTAGTCAAGTCATTCCAAACGATTTCTTCGTAACCGCCTGGAATCTGTCCTACGCCGTTATCCATTGTAGAGTTCCAGCGTACTTGCTTCCATGTTCCATTAGCACCTAGGTCCTGAACGAATGTCAAAGATGCCCAGCCGTCAACGTCTGTCCTGTATCCGTTATTTCCAAATCCAGAGAAGTTGGAAGGGTTGGTTCTGTTTCCGAATAAACCGCCGGTGATTTCGAAACTAATTGGTGAATGTTTGATTCTATTATCGTACAATCCGCGTGTCCAATCTGCAGCATAGTGTGCTTTGAAGTCCAACCAGAATGGTTGCTCATCACTTCTGAAATACGTCCATGATGAATAGTCTACTGTCATATTTGCTTCTGCTCCAACGAAGTAGGATTGAGACTGGTTGCCGTTAAATGCAAACATCTCTGTTACTTCAGCATAGACACGATAGGTGGTGTTGTCACCAACTACCAAGTCTTCTGGGTAAAGGAATTGACCGACTGTGAAATTACCCCACATGTTGGTAATAACGTCGATTGTTTCTACTGCAGTAGTGTTGTTGCCCGTCCACTCGATGTGAACCTGTACCGGTAGGCCTGGAGCGTTTTCAAGCATTGAAGTCATCGGGTTTAGCCAGTCGACATGCCCACGGAAAATTGCAGGGTTTTGTGCATCTAACCAAAGTGTGTCTGGCATATCCATTGTGATGAATGTTGGAGCCTTGTCATCTGCGTCCAGAATACAATCGTTGTTAGCATCCCAATCGCTGGATTCGGAACCTGCATAACATGGGAAAGCGGTTGAACCTTCTTCGAGATGATCCCAGTCTGCGTCAGCTATGGAATCGTTGTCGTCGTCTTGGTCAACTACGTCAGGGCCTGTGAAAGGATCCAATGGATTTGCAATTCCAACGCCTCCACCGAAGTCATCGTGGTCCCATGGGTTTGTAGATTCAGTGTCGAAACGCAGTGGCCACAATAATACCTCATCGATATCTTTCATACCGTCTTCGTCATCATCCAAATCTAGGTCATCACGGATTCCATCGTTGTCATGGTCATATGGAGCTGTAATCGAAATTGCAGCCTCTACAAGGTTTGCAATTCCATCACCGTCGTAATCATCATCAGCCCAATCCACGATACCATCGTTGTCATGGTCATATGGTGCTTGTTCTTCACCAGTGAAACATCCCGCCATCAATTCTTGATCGACATCCATGATACCGTTGTTATCATCATCAGGATCTTCTGAATCTGGAACGCCATCGTTGTCGTTGTCAACGTCATAGAATTTTGGTGATTTTAGACCTTGGCTCATTACACCTTGGTCCCAAACTGCTTGGAACCAACCATCAGAATCGACGTCCTGGTCGTTTCCATCGTCGTCCTTATCGTCACAATTCAATCCTGTGAAGAAATCAGAACCGTAGTCTTGGTTGACGTCGTCGTCCAAGTCGTCATTGGTATCTACTTCGAAGAAATCCCAAAGTCCGTCGTTGTCATCATCGACGTCGTTCCAATCATAGACAGAATCGTAATCTTCGTCTAAATCCACTGTATTGTTAGTAAAATCTCCATCGACGTCGCCGTCTTCGGCGTTGTGGATTAAGTCGGCTCCTAACTCGTCAGGGAATCCGACTGTTGCTGCATTTGCAGTATCATCGAAATTCCACTGCCAAATTCCGGTCAGTAATCCCATCCATGTAACGAAAGCATCACGATTGTCTCTAATTTGTGTGTAAGATATTGCACTTTCAACATCTCCATCTCCACCGAAGTCATAGTGCCAGCATCCGCCTTGTGCACCAGGAGTGCAAGCCCATGTGTTCTTTCCACCTGCTCCTTGATCAAATGCTGGGTCTGCTCTTGTGGAATAAGGAGAGCCGAATTGTGCATTCGTTCCGGTAAGTGGCATGTGGTAAGCGATTGCGTATGCGTATCCACAAGTGAATCCTGATCCTAGTTGGCCAACGGTCATTCCACACTGCCTTAGGTCGATTGTACCGCCCATTTTCAGATCGTTTACATCTAGCAATCCATCGTTGCCTTCGTCCTGGTCCCACCAATCTGGCATTCCATCTGCATCTTGGTCGGTATCTAGGCCGTTGATTAGAGAATCTCCGTCTGCATCAATGTCCCACTCGTTTGCTCCGTTGTAAGAAGACCAGCGTGTGTACATGAACCAGTAGAATTCAGGAACTTCTCCGCCTTCCGGTGGGTTTGTTGTTGCGTCAAATCCATTGTAATTGAGAACTACATCAGCGAATGGGTTTGCGCCCCATACTAGACTCCAATAATTGTCAGTATTGTCTGTGTAATCTTGGTTGTCTTGGCTGCCGTCAAGGTCTGCGCCATCGCCTAGTGGATAATATGGAGTTGCGAAAGAATCTGTAGCATCGTAATCTACAATTCCACAGTTACCGTCATCAGGGTCATACAAATCGGTAATTCCGTCGTTGTCATCATCCCAATCAATGTCGTTTGTTAATCCGTCGCCGTCAATGTCGTTGTCAACATCGTTAGGCCCGTCGTCTCTGTACAGACTTCCGTTTATTTGATGGATTTCGGCATCGTTATCAAAATCACAATCCCAGTCAATATCGATGATATCAGGTATTCCGTCACCGTCATCATCTACGTCATCCCAATTGGAGACGCCGTCGCCGTCCCAGTCGTTGAATAGGGAAGAGGATGCTCTACGAGATAGACATCTAGGGTCTGCATTCTGAGGATTAGGGTTGGATGGAGAAATACAGGTTGCCATCCAAGGTTCAGAGTTCTTGTCCATCGGGAAAGAGTCGTTTTCATTTTCAATCTGGTCATCGTCCATATCGTATGGGAAATCAAGAGCCAATTGTTGCTTTTCGACTGCGTCGTCAGGAGTTGTAGTTCCTCCCATATCAACATCTAGCCAATCCCAAATTGCGTTGTAGTTCTGGTCGAATGGGCGGAATCTATCGTCATCAAGATCTGCGTCATAATCCATTTCGCAATCATGGCCCAAAACACCGTCTGTGTCAGCGCCAGGGGTTTGGTAAGGAGATGAGTCCTGGCCTGTGTAGTCATTCAAGCCGTCGCCGTTGGTATCGATGTTAGTACAAACATCAGGAATTCCGTCGTTATCGTCGTCGGGATCGTACATGTCCAGAAGACCGTCGTTATCATCATCGGTGTCTGCACTATCTGGAGTTTTGTCGTTGTCGTTATCAGGATCTAGGAAATTAGGAATTCCGTCTCCGTCTAAGTCTCCGTCTACAATTGCTGTAAATGCTGGAGTGCCTGCAGCTCCGTCTCCTGTTTCTCCGCCTGCGAAATCGAAGGCGTCGTTAGCATCAACTTTCGCTGCTTCAAGATCGATGAAGTTAACTCCTGCAGAGTAGGTTCTGTATTGATTGAAGGCCCATGGCTCATAATCGTCATACATGTTTCCACTGCTCTCCATCAAGGTGTTTATTGAGGAATTGTAAGGTGACGCATCATCCCAATCCAGTGTCCCATCGTTGTCGTCATCGTCATCGAAGTAATCCTGAACGCCGTCGTTATCAAAGTCACAAGGCCAGCGGAATTGGTCTATGCGTCCATCGTTATCGTCGTCTTCATCATATCTGCCAGACCCGGAACCATCTGAATCTTCATCGGTTACTCCGTCGTTGTCGTGGTCAAACGGTAACTGGTCTGCACGGTAAGAGATGCCCACTGGCTGTCCAGTGAGTGGGTGAATTGTTGACGCTGTCACATATCTGTGCATTGATACATTTCTAGGATCTAATCCTAGTGCTTCCAATGCATCGTAATCGATTGGGCCCTCGAGAATACCATCATTGTCATCGTCCCAATCCACATTGTCCTGGATTCCATCGTTGTCATGGTCGTAAGGGTCGGTGCCGAAACAACCATCGAATCTTTCAAGAAGATCGTAAATTCCATCGTTGTCGTCATCTAAATCGTTAAGATCGTCGATTCCGTCGTTATCGTGGTCATCCGCCCCGGATTCCTCTAGCATCATTCCGTATCCCGCATCAAGTGAAAGGACTGAAGTATCACTAATTTGTCCATACCTAGTGGTTGAATCTGCCCAAGTCAGGTCCCAGAGAGCCTCGTGCATTTCCAATCCATATTGAGATGGCATCTGTCCACCCCATTCGCCTTGGCCGCCTTGATCGGTTGATTGTGCGTCGCTCATGGAAAGCGGGTCTGCATCGACCAGTCTAGATTCGGTTTCGTAGTCTTGACTGATTGTAGAAATCAAACCAAGCCATGTGCTTGTAATCATCAATAGTACGATTCCTACCGAAACGGTGGATTTTCGCCTATTCTCAATTTTCTGTGTGAACTGTCTGTTTGAAAGCATAGTTATCACTCCGGGACAGGCTGAGACTGACCTCGACTATATCAAGCGCGCTACGCGTATGTGCATGTGAGTATCACGATAGCCTAAGCGTATCATTGCCAAGATTTCGTGGAATTAAGAGGAAGGGGGGAGATTCCATCGGGGGCGAACCCCCGGTGGAATCAGCTTGACCCGAACAATGTCGAACGGGTATGAAACGACTGCCTAATCAACAATTCAGAGTTCAGATTTCGAATTCGTCGATGATTCCATCATTGTCGTCATCGTCGTCTTCGTGGTCTTCACTGCCATCGTTGTCGTGGTCAAATTGACCAGTTAGGCTGTTTCCGTCGTTGACTTCGAACCAGTCAGACAGACCGTCGTTATCATCGTCGGTGTCTGTCATGTCCCAGATTCCATCGTTGTCGTGGTCGTAGCGGTATGCGCCAGTAGCGCCACCGATTTCATCCACGTCTAGGATGTTATCGTTGTCATCGTCGTCATCATCTGCGTCATTCATGCCATCGTTGTCGTGGTCACGAGTGTAGTCCTCGCCAGCTGGGCCAACGTCGTTGCGGTTGTCGATACCG
>Ga0233444_10001157_pt1 | contig 30772 bp, 46 predicted proteins | sample SI_124_October20_6_FD_182792 | JGI IMG/M metagenome (GOLD analysis project Ga0233444, IMG submission 182792) | Seawater microbial communities from Saanich Inlet, British Columbia, Canada - SI_124_October2016_10_MG | ecosystem: Environmental > Aquatic > Marine > Inlet | place: Canada: British... | reverse complement strand
TGTTAAATAAGTTTTGATAATGATGTGCTTTACTAGCTCTTGCACCAATACCTCCACCTACATAACCCCCCGCTTGCAGCGGAGTAGTTTCGCTACTTACTTCAGTTTTTTTTTCTCGCTGTGATCTCCTTTAGCCTCTTTAATTTGACCTTCTATTTTTGCTATCAATTCGTAATCTGCTCCTCCTTGGCCAGTTACGCCTTCGGTTCCTTCTTCTCCTGATTTTACTTTTGCTAATCTATCCTCTAACGCTTTTAAAGCTTTAGGGTCGTGTTTTGCTAATGGTGACTTAGCACTAAATGATCTTTGAAATGGTGAACTCATGTTTTTATTTATTTACAGTTTTTTCTTAATTGTTCTTTTAATATAGATCCAAACTCTGCGTAAGGATCTTTAGCTAATACTTTTTTTAATTCTGCTCTTTTTGATTGGCATTTTTCAGTTGACCATCCGCTTTTAGATTCTTGCTTTTTTTTAGCATTACTCTTAGATTCTGATCTTCTTTTATTAACAATAGCTATAGCTTCTTTTTCACTAACGCTTTTATTTTTCATGACATTTTTTACAGCACCTGGGTTTAAAGATTTAGTCTCTTGACCCTCTTTCATAAGCAAACCTGACTTAATCATTTTTTCAGTGGCAGCATCACTCTCTCCGTCTTGACCTCTACTTAATTGATCCTCTATTTTTATCTTTTTTCTTTGTTTTCTTTTAGATAAACTTTCTTTTGAGTTTAGTTTTTCTAACCTCTTTTTTCTCCTTCTTATTTCACTTTCTGTTAAGTCTCTATTAGGACTTTGATTACCTTTAACTATAGTTACAGGATCTCCTTTAGGATCTTTAACCACTTTATTCTTGTCGTGGTGATTGTGCAAAGGTGAGTTTGTGTAAAAGTTTCTTATTTTAAATGCCATTATTTCTTAGGTTTTTTATCAGAATCGTAGTTTGGATCGTTTTCTTTTTGCTTCTTTTCATTTTCTATGTACTTAGGATCTTTTTTATTACATGCTAATCTAGCTTTAGCATTAGCTTTAGCCATTTCTTTAGTCATAACACCTCCGTGTTTTCCTTCGTAAACTTCTTTGCCAGGATAAGGTATCTTGCAAGGTTCTTTTTTTAAAAAAGGACTACTTATTCTAAATGCCATATTATATTTTTTCGTATGTTGATGTATTTGTAGGTGTGTTAGTTAACACGCCGTCTTCACATTCAACGTATTTACCATGTTTGCTACTATAAAAAGGTTTTCCTCTTTTACAAGCTTTCTGTTGTAATGAATCTTTAGTTGCTTGATCCATTTCTTGCTTTGGTTTTTTAGTTTCTTTCTTTTCTTCTACATGCCCTGCCTCGTGTTCGTGCAAAGGACTCTTTGCCATAAATGGTGATGAAAATGCCATAATTTTATTTTTTATTTTTTATTTTTACAACCAAAGTTGTTTGCGTAGTTTGCCATTTTGACAACTTCCTCGCTGTATTTGCCTTTACTTGACATAACTGATGATGCAGCTGAGCAAGCATCTTTAAAGCCGTTCTTTTTAGCCCAAGCTGTAAACTTACCTTTGTTCTCTGGTTTTATTTCAGGAAATCCTTCTTTATAAAACGGAGATCTCACTATTTATAAGCTTTAGCAATACTTGTTATTGGTCCTGCTTTATATGTCGTTGGAGCTTTCAATACTTCCATGCCAGTTATACCTGAGCTAGAACCTACTCCGTGAGCTCTACCTTCTTGGTTTAATGGCCCATCCCATACGTGAGATTCACCTACAATACCAACCTTAGTGCCTGGTTTCAATTTTTCCATTGATGGATCATACTTTCCGTGGTGCATAATTTATCTTTTTTTTAGTTTACAACTTCCTTTATATTTTTTCATTAAAGCTAAAGCGCTTCCTTCTTCTTCTACAGTTTCACCCATAGCTCCAATTTGTTCTGGAACAGCAGCGATAGCAGGATCAACTTCGCCTACTGGAGCAGCAGGATCTACTTGATTATCTACTTTAGAAGGATCTGGTTGAGCTCCTATACTTTTAAGTTGCTCTGATATACCTTCTAAACTTTCAGTTGTAGATTCTTGAAACTGTCTTGCGTTTTGAGTTCCTCTACCTCTTCTTCCTAGTATACTTCTAGCTAAACTGCTTAAGTTTACGTTTAATGGACTATTGCTCATCTTTCTTTATCTTTATTTACGTTATATATAGCTTTAGTTAATACCTTGTCAGTATAAGTGTTACCAGCTATTAATTTATTTCTTCTTTTACTTACAGGCAAATCATCTTCACCAGTCATTATTCTATATATTCTACTTATTAACTGTTTGCATTTAAATGAAACTTGATATATGTTAAACATCTGAGTAGATCTGTTTCTTTTTCTCCAAACAACTATCCAGTCTTCTTTTAATAATCTGTTCCATCTTCTATTGTCCCAGCTATATGAATAACTACCTGCTTTAAAATCTTTTTTACTAAAAAAACCTATACAGTGTAAATAAATTAATAGCTCTAAATCTGCATCATTTAAATCATTATTTTTACAAGCCCATTTACGTATTATTCTGTAATGTTTCATTAAGCTTAAATCCTTAATGTCACTTGCGTTTAATGATCTCATAACACAACTACTACATCTTGAGCTTTTATAACGTGATAAGTTTCTTTTCCTATTTCTATTTTATGACCAGCATGTCTGTCAAAAAATATTTTATCTTGTTGCTTTATACCAACTATATCATTACCAACTGAAACTATAGTGGCTTCAACGTATCTGATATCTTCTCTTTGGTTTTCTGCAAGAAGTAAACCACCTTTTGTTTTAGTAGTACCTTCTTTTGTTTTCTGTATAATTAAGTTTCTACCTATTGCCTTCATCGATTCTTAAATTATTAATTACACAATCGGTTGACAATATCGTTGTAGCTACTGAAGCTGCGTTTTGAAGAGCACTTTTTGTAACAAGCAAAGGATCTATAATACCTGACTTAATCATATTTACCATTTTTCCTGTAACCACGTTTAGACCTCTTCCTTTAATATTTGGTAGATCATACTCTACAATACCCGCGTTTTCTAATATAGTGTTAAACGGTGCTCTAATTGCATCTAGTAACACTTGCTCACCTATAGATTTAGATTTAATATTTTGCGAAGCATTTAATAAAGCAATTCCACCTCCTGATACTATACCTTCTTTAACAGCAGCTTTCGTAGCGCAGATAGCGTCTTCAACTCTATCTGTTTTTTCTTTTAATTCAATATCAGAATTAGCACCTACTTTTACGATAGCTATTCTAGCCGCAAGTATTGCTAATCTTTTTTCTAATCTAATTACCTCGTGAGAAGGTAAGTCTTTTGATAATTTATTTTTTATATCTTCTATGATATCATTTATTTCATCAGAAGTCTCTTTTATTTGAATAACAGTATCAGCATGTGATGTTACGCTCTTTAAACAAGATCCTAAGTGCTCTACTTGAATTAAATCCATATCATCACCTAAATCTTCATTTATAATTGTAGCACCTGTTAGAAGTGATAAATCATCAAGCATTTGTTTTTTGTTAATACCATAAGTAGGTGCGTTTATAACGTTAACCTTGATATTACCTTTGTTTTTATTCATAGCTAAAGCAGATAAAACACCTTGTTCTAAGTCGCCTATAATAAGCAAAGGTTTATTGTTTTTTATTACGTACTCTAGCACTGACTGTATTTGTCTAATTGTATCAATTGGAGACTCAATCAGTAACACTAGCGGATTGTCTAGTTCAGCTGTTTTAGATTGTTTATTTGTTATGAAATGAGAATTAGTTATTCCTTTATCATATTGAACACCATCAACAACCTCAAAGCATGTTTTACCTGATGCCGATGTTTCCATCATTACTACACCAGTGTTATCTACAGCTTTAAAAGCCTCTGCAATAATAGAACCAAGTTCTTTATCGTTGTTTGTAGATATAGTAGCGATTTGATTTATCATTTGACCTTTAGCGTCTATCGATGTAGACTCCAAATATTTTATGACTTTTTTAACCGCGGAATTAATACCGTCTTTTAATTCCCTTGAATTTGTTTTGTTAGAAACCTTGTAAGCTTCTTGTAATATAGAGTGAGCTAATACAGTCGCGGTAGTTGTACCATCACCGGCTTCTCTCACTGTTTTTCTTGCTGCTTCTTTTAATAACGTAGCACCCATGTTTTCAACAGGATCTATTAATATTATTGAATCAGCAACTGTTACACCGTCTTTTGTTATAACAGGTCTTCCGCTAGAATCTTCTAGCATTACACATTTGCCGCTAGCTCCTAACGTGGAGCTAACAGCTGTTGTGAGTTTTTCTATTCCTTTAAATACGTTAACTCTAGCCTTTTCGCCGAAGTTAAGGTTTTTGACAATTGCGTCCATATTTGATTTAATTAAATTATATTATATTTGGTTTACTTAAAGGTTTTTACTACTTTTGGTCCATTGATAAATTCAATTCTGTTCTGGTAGTGTTCAATAGTTTTATCTATTGAGGTTTCGGCGGCTTTTAATGTTTCACGCCTGGTTACATCTTCCCACTTTTTTTCGTCTCTGATGTTTTGGTACTCTGTTTGGTAATAACCATTTGATAACTGAACAATTCTCCAATTAGCTTTATCAGCTATATGTTTCCATAATTCAATTTGACTTTCATTTGGTTGTACTTGTGGTTGACTAGTCCACGAATTAGTCTGGTAAAATAGTGTCATTGGTTTTGGTTTTTAGTTTGACATCGGTTTTATGCTTTATAGCATATTGCTATTATTACCTGTTTTACTCAATATTTACCTATTCAGTTGGTGCTGGCATTGGATTCATCCAAGTAAAATACAAGTCTTCGCTTACTGGTGTAACTTGAGACTGTATACCTGCAGCTATGCGAGCTTGCATTGTAGAAACATCTGCAGCATCTTCTAACCACCCAATAACTACATTTTCAAAAGCTTCAGTATCCTCGTAAGGCACAAAAGGCTCACCTGCTACATAAACAAAATCCTGAAAATTTGTAACATTATCTGTATACGTAACGCCTTCGGATTCTTCATAACCCGTGTATGTATATTGCACTCGAAAAATTACATTATCTTCACCTTCTGATTGAATATAAGCATTCATTTGTGAAATACTCCATTTGTAAGTAATTGCCATAATTTTATTTTTCTAATTTAATTATTCTTGTTTTTAAATCTTCTATTATTTCTTGTTGCTCTTTTATTGCGTTTATTAGCACAGCTGTTAATTCTGCATAAGCCACAGACTTAAGTCCTGTGTCAGAAGCTTCTAATATAAGCTCTGGTAAGACGGCCTCAACCTCTTGCGCTATAACACCTACTTTTGTAACCTCTGTATTAAAATCAGTTCTGTTATAGTAAACACCTCGCATTGCTTGTACCTTATTAATACAATTATCTATTTCAACTACATTTTCTTTAACTCTACTATCGGAGTTTTGAGTTAATGTACCATTAATGGTCATGTTAGCAGTTGAAGGATAAAAATAATACCTAGTTGAGGATCCTTCTCGCCAGTTAATTTGGCCGCAGTTCATATCAAAATAAGTCTGATTATTATTAGTATGAAACCTAAAATACTTATTTGTTGCGTAATTTCCTATATACATATCACCAACTCCACCGCTACCTAAAACAAAAACACCACCGTGTGCTTTTAAATTTCCGCACGCAAACTGTTCGTACGCAGTTCCTGGGTTGTTTCTAACTGCTAGTGTACCGTTTGCTTCAATTGTCATGCTAGAGGCAACAACTCCACCCCAATGCCAACTTATTCTTGGAGGCGCTCCACTTGAACCGCTATAATTAGATTCCCTTAGTTCTACAGCTGCATTAGCGTAACCTGTACTAGTTGATGAAGGCGCAAATTCTTTATTGCCAGTTATAGTTTGATTACCTGTAGTTCTAATCACCGTGGAATCTACTGCAATATCACTTGCGTTGGCATTTATACCAGATCCACCAATAACATTTAATGTTACTGAGCCTGAAGAACCACCTCCTGTCATACCTGTCCCTGCGGTAACATTAGTTATGTCACCTGAATTATTAGTAAAAGGCAAATCGCCAACAGTAACATAACCAATTCTTCTATTAGTACTTGTTGAACCAGGGTCTGATATCATTATATAATCCCCTGATACTACAGTATCTCCAGTAAAATCAAAACCTGATTGTATTATGTTAGTAGGAACAGCGGTATATTCTACTTCTATTGTTCCGGTAGTTGTTATAGTTCCACCATCTAAACCTCCTCCTGTTGCAACAGATGTTACTCCTGAACTACTTACGCCACCTATATCAGATAATACTTGAGCGCCTGTTCTGTAGAAAACTTTGTTACCACCTGAAGCGCATAAAAATTTATCAGGATCAGCTGTAGCATTTAATATTGTTGTTATAGTAAGTTCGTCACCTATTGTTACATCACCTGCAAAAGTTGTATTTCCAGAAGTGTCTATTTCTAATCTTGCGTCACTTGCTGTATTATCGTATACATAAAATGAGCCTGCACCTATTCCATTTGCACTTCCACCCACTGCTACTTCCCAGTTTCTTGTTGTTGAGTTATGTAGACCTAAAACTGTTTGAGCGGTATTAGTACTTTGAATTTTTAAACCTGGATTTGCCCCGTTCTGCGTAGTGTTAGCTCCAACAGTAACATTACCTGTAAAAGTTGCGTTGTTAGAGCTGTCTAATGTCAAGACCGTAGTTGCTGCTGTATAAAATACCATAGAATCAGAACTATGAGTATAAATAATACGACCAGACCAATCTACATTAGGTTCTGAAAAATCAATGTAACCACCCACAGAGCCGCTAAATTGAGCGTGAGCATAGTTAAATGCCTGCCCTAAGCCTACTCCTGTTCCAGACATTCCGGGAGTTGTTGGTAAAGACCCTTCAGCGTAAAAAGCACCGGTTAAAGTTCCACCAGTTAGTGGTAAAAATGTGCCTGAGCCTGCGCCTGCCACAGCAGTATCTACATAGGTTTTGTTAGCTGCATCGGTACCAGCAGTTGGTGTTGCTAGCTCAGTGATTTTATTGTTATTCATATCAAAGTTACGGAACCATTGCACCTTAGAGGTGTCATTAGTCGCATAACTCATCATTAAAGTTTCTGTGCTACTATTTACTGTAAACCATTGGTGTGTATAACTACTATCCCAGTACCATCTTGCGCCATAATTAACATCACCCGTTGTTCCTTCACCAAACCAAAATTCTGCATTACCACTATCTGTAGCCCCTACGTATAATTTATCATTAACATGCACATAATCCCCATTAGCATTACCTAAAAAAGAGTTGCCCCCTACTGTTAAATTGCCATTAGAAATTAAAGAAGGAACAGTTACACTACCCCCTGCAGATCCGTAGTAAAGATTAGACCCGCTTCTTGCCCAGTTATTTACTTGAGGATTTACTTCAGTTTGAGTTATAGTTCCAAAAGCAGATGCTTCAAAACCTACAACCCATCCGCTTCTCCAAGCACTTCCGGTTAAACCGCTATAACCAATTTGAACATCTGTTACAAATACTTGAGTATAAGTCCAACCGCTTGTAAGCTCACCTATATATATACAGCATTTGCTGCCATCATGACCAAATCTAACCGTAAAGTTTCTATCAAGTTTTGCAGAAGATTCTATATATGCAAAAGTATTATACCAAGACGTACTTGGAGAATAATTATAACCACCGCAAACTACAGTAAAGGATTCATTTGTAGTATACTCATACACCTTGATGGTCATTCTCAGCATAGTATTTGTCCAAGAAACTGGTAAAGTAATTTTTATAGCTCCAGTAGTAGAACTATCTTGTGTTGTTCTTGAGCCTCCACCTGGATTTACTACTCTAATACCACTTGAGTCATCGTAAACTCCTTGAGAGAAATTTGCAAAAGTACCAACCAAACCACCAGTTAACGTCCCTCCAGCTAGCGGTAAGTAATTACCTATAGGTACCGCTGCCGCCGCTGCATCCGCATAAGCAGTTGTTGCTATTAGTGTGCTGTTATTACCAGCTGTTTGTGTTGTACCAGTGGTTGCTGTGTTTATTGTACCGTTTAAATCACCCACAAATGCAGCAGCTTGCACAGATGCATTACTTGTACCTCCGTCTACGTCAAAATGGAAACGATTAGCAGTATCATCAAATCTAATAAAATCGTTATTTTGGAATTGAATCTTAGCAGACGTACCAATAGCCAGAGTATTTATTACTTTTGTACCCGTTATTGTTTGTGTTGTATTAAGCGTTACATAATTAGCTAAACTTGGTATACTTCCATCAACATACGCTTTAGTTGTAAAGTTAGCTGCGTTTACAGGTGTTATACCAGATACTAAACCTGCAAAAGTTGCGGCATTAGAGGCTGCTGTGTTTATTACAAATATTTCTGTGTTACCGGTGCCTCTAACAACAAATCTGGAAGATGAGTCATCAAGATCCATATACAAGTCACTAGTTGTATAAAAACCTGTGCCTTCTATATTAACCCAATTAGAAAATTTAGCATACCCTCCGCTTTGATTTTGTAAAGTCCAACCACTTGCCAAAGATATATTTCCTGCAAAAGTTGCGTCACCAGTTGATTCGGACAACCTAAATGCGTTTACATTATTTGTTGCATCTCTAATACAAAAATCATCATTAGTTATCCCTGTAGTACCAGCAGTAATGTTCCATTGTTGGTCTGTACCTGCTTCATTTATTAATCTTAACCCTCTGTTTTCCCCTGTTGATATGTCATCTATATTTATAGTTAACATATTATCAATAGTTACTGTACTTGTGAAATTTGCATTTGGCCCTGTTAACGTTCCTGTAAAAGTTGGGTTTGCAATTGGTAAAAACGTACCTGTACCCGGTGTACTTGCAGAAACCCAATCAACACCACTACCTGTTGAAACTAAAACATCACCTGAACCACCTTGACTGTTGTTAACGTCGTAAAGACGACCTCTAAGTCGCATATTTGCGTTTACATCTAACGCCTGTGTTGGTAAGGTAGCATCTGCGAAACCAATACCTACTTTAGTAGATGCAGTACCTAAGTTTATATTATTTGCTGGGCCTGAAAATTCAACACTATCAACAACAGAAAAGTCTGATATGTTTACTGCAGTAGGAGATGGGTTGATATATATAACCCCCCCTGATGTGGAAGTGGCGTTTGTTGTTAAAGATCTATTTGTAGTAACTAAAGCGCCAACCTGAGCGTAGTATCTTACTTTTACAATTATAGGTAGGTAATATATATCACTTGTACCTATTTGAGTTAATGTACCTACTACACATTCAAAACCAGTAGCATTGTCTCCGCCACCGTATATATTAATTAAATCAATATCAAAAGTGTTACTATAACCCCAACGTATTGCATACTCTTTACCAATACCTTCATCAAAGTATTGCTCCATCAAGTTTATTTTGATTACACCTGTGTTATTCCAGTCATTGTAATCCATAAATGCTCTTGCAATTTCATACTGTCTAGCTTGTTGACCTGAAGCGCTAAGGCCTGCTATATATTGATTAACTAATCTTCCGCCAAGTCTTGTATAACCGCCAAACAACGTATTACCAGATATAGTGTTTGTAGTGCCTGAAAGAGTCGTGTTACCTGAAACTGTTAAAGTGCCGCCTGTTGCTAATGTTGCAAAAGTAGCAACTCCAACGGATGTAATTTTAGCATATTGCCCACTACTTCCTACTTGAAATTGACCATCAGTTCTAAGAACACCAGTTCCACAATATATACCACTTGAAAAATCAATATCTTCATTTATTCTAAGCCAGTCATCGTTGTATCTAAACATTTCTTTTCCGTCACCTTCAATAAACTGACCATTAAAATATTGGTTACCTGTTACTGTTAAGTTGCCACCAACAGTTAAATTAGATCCATCAAAAGTTAAATCTGCGTCACTTGTTATATTAGAGTTAGAGTTCCAGTAAGCTACCCTTCCCGAAGATCCAGATCCTGTTACATTACCAACTTGTGTGTTATCTATTTTTTGCCAAGCATCAGTTGCTTGATCAGAAAATACAGCCCAATCTCCTACCGCCCAATCTGTAATACCATCTAAATTAGTTGAACCAGCTACAGAAACTATATAGTACTCACCTACTGTTCCTGACCCGCTTGATAATGATGGTGAGTTTGTATTTGCGTTCCATACACCTTCGTATTTTAATACCCCTGTTACAGCGTTGTTAATAGCTGTTTGTATTTGTGCTCCAGTTGCTAAATTTGTAGAATTTATACTTACCGTGCCTGTAATAGCATCTATAACTGGCGCTGTTCCTCCAGATGAGCTTATTCTATTTGCAGTACCACCAACACTTTGAACACCTGTGTTAATAGTTGTCCAACCCGGTGTTGCATTACCATTTGATGTCATTACTTGACCTGATGTACCATAATTAGTTACAGAGTTTCCAAAAGAAAAAGCCCCTGTTCCTGTAATATTAAGTCGTTCAACTGATGTAGCACCAGTCATAAATCTAATAACATTACTTGCAGATGTTCTTGTTGCTATAGTTAAAGTACCTCCATCACCAACTAATGTAATACCACCTTGCTTGTATACATCCGAGTCAGCTCCTCCTCTTACAAGTAAATAACCTGCTCCGTTGCCATCTGATTTATTAAAGAAAAAACCTGCATAACCAGTGGATGGCGGTTGAAAACCTAAAGTATAATTTGATCTTGTTCCAGCACCTATACTTGCCCAATTAGCTGCGCCTGAAGCTGTGGTGTCTACATAAGCTTTGTTTGCAAAACTAGTACTAGTGGTAGGTGTTGGTCCAGTTACTTGACCTGTAAAGGCCCCTGTGTTTCCGGTGATAGCACTTGCGGCAGTTAAATTACCTGCGGCAAAAGTACCATCAACCCCGGGTATACCAAAAGTATCATAAGAACCATAGTTTAGATTACCATTACTCCCCATCCAAAGTGAATTAGACACTATTGCGCCCCAATGAAAATTTAAATTAGGTGCATATTTATCCGCGGTCTGAGTTCCTTGAACATTCCCTCTTTCTAATATACTTATAGGTGAATTTAAGTAATCATCATTACTTGTAAGTGTTGTTTCAAAAGTAGACATTCCGCCAGTATATGTATTGCTTGACGTAGATGTAAAACCAACAGCATTAACTCTACCTGCAAAAGTTGCGTTTTGTGATGAGTCTATAGTTAACGCATTAGATCCACTTCCAGATTGTAGTATAAGATTTGTTACTACGCCACCAACGTACATATTGCCACCCGATACACCAACATAACCAGTTTTGCTTTGATTTGATTCTTCCAATAACAACATTGGTGTGCTAGAACTAACGTAATACCCATAAGCATTACCACTTGTAAAAGCACTATTATCCCATGTACCTATAGAAATTCTTTTATCGGCTGCCGTACTTACGTTCCCTGTAAAAGTTGCGTTTTGTGAAGAATCAAAAGAAGTGGCAACAACGTTATTAGACCTTAAAATAAGATCAGAACCTACTCCCGCATTTACTGTAAAATCATTATTACTGTTACTGCCCCAACCTAACCAAGATTTTTCTGACCCAGCTATTTGAAATGAAATATAGCCAATGGCATCTGTGGGCACTGTAGCATTAGTATCATTTAAAACAATGATTGGGGCTGTGTTATCTATATATAAATTTCCAGTAAGCCGTTTTGATGGTCCAGCTGTAAGCGGTAAGTAGGGACCACCAGCGCCACCACCACTTGAAACTGTAATATTACCAGAAGCATCAGTAACTAAAGTACCTGCGCCGTAAGCGTTGAACTGCACAAGCCCTGTAGAGCTAATAGTCATTCGCTGTGTTGTATTGGTAAAAAATTGAAATTGATCGTTACCATTATGGTATCTAATTCTACCTCCGTAATCACCACCGGTAGCATCACTAAAATCTATCCAACTACCACCTGAACTAGAACTTGCTAAGTCTAAGTAAGCATATTGATTTACATAAGTACCCATATTAACCGAAGTTTCTGAAGGCGTGTTGTAAGGTATGCTTGAAAGATTATTTCCAAAAACTCTTATATTTGATCTTGCTCTAATATCTCCATCAACATCAAGCTTGTATTCAGGAGTAGTAGTCCCAATCCCAACTGCATAAAGCGAACTATTTGTAGCGCTTTTTTCTTTAAGCGTTAAAATTCTTGTATGCGCACCGCTGCTTCTTACTAAACCTAAATACCCAACAGCATCATCGTCAGGTACGGTTCCAGCACCGCCTCTACCACCTTCAATTAATAAACCACGATCATTACTATGGTTAATTAAAATAGCACCACCAGTATCATTCGAATCATTACCGGCTTCAAAACGAGCTACAAGATCAAATGCACCAGCTGTACCAGGGGTGTATACGTGTAACTTTGGGTCCACACTGCCGTAATCTGTATTAGTAGGATTATTTGTTCCAATTCCAACTCTGCCTGATACTAAAACTAAGTCAGGGCTTTGGGATGTAGCAGATGTATATGTACCTAATGTAAAAACGTTTTGATTTAAATGTATTGCGTAATTACTTACATTTGAGGAATTGTCATTAAAAGTTATATTAGGGGTAAGTGAAGTTATATTTAAACCTTCGCCTATTCCTTGAGTACCTGTACCTCCTGTGCCTGAGTAAGCAATATCTAATTTACCGCCTGGAGTTACCGTTCCAACACCTAATTTTTGGTCTTGAGAAAAAGTAGCAACAAATAATCCATCTGTATATATGTTAACCTCGTGGCCACTTCCGCCATCACCAGCTCTTATTTGAAGATTACCAGAACTTGTATTAGATACAATGCTATGATATATAGCGCCATTGTTAACAGCGTCAAATTCTATTTTATTATTATCTGTGTGAGCGTTAGAAGCTAATCTCAATACAGACCCTCCAGCATCGTATAAATGAAGGGTTGTTAGCGGAGACTCTACTCCAATACCTACCCTATTGGCGAAATATCCGTTATTTAAAAAATTAATAGCCATATATTATATTGGATTTAATTATTATTATCCTACGTATGTAAGAAGAGCTTCATAAGCACTGTCTGATATTGTTCCTGTAAATTTAACTGTTAATGTAGTTCCTGATCTTGTTACATCCGCATATACAGTTACGCCACCAGCGCTCATTATTTCAACCTTAACATCTAAAGCACTTGCTCCAGAACCAAAAGAACTTTCAACATTATAAGTGAAAGTTGTAATGCCTCCAGAAGTATTACCACCTGTTAACGCAACTCTATCACCAAGCGCCATTATAGGATTGTCAGTACTTGTTATTGTAAGTGTGTCATTAGCTACTGCAGTAGTTATTCTACCAGCACCAACAACTGTTAAAGTATCGTTGTTGTTATCTGCAACCGCTGTACCTGAATCGGATGCAACATTTTTAAATATGTTTTGAGAAGAACCTTTATCTGTATTTGTTAAAACAGCTTGACCTGTTGATATATTTGAAGTTATGCCACTTCCAGTTGGGTTTATAAACATTAAACCAGGCGTGGAGTTAGTCGCAAGATCTGTATCAGATTGTACAACTATAAAATCTGCTTCAGTGGCATTACCCGCTGTTTTAGCAGTTTGACATATAACTGAATCACCAGGCGTTAAAGGCGTTGCTGTATTTCCAAAGAAATTACCAGCAGTGGTTACTACATAGTAATCACCTACTAATATAGCAACATCTACATATAAATCGCCAGTAAGCGGGGAATCTAAATCCCCAGTGTTAGCATTGAAACCACCTTTAAATTCTAGTAAACCGGTAACAGCAGTTTGTACAAAAGATGTTGTAGCTATTTTATCTGTACTATCTCCAGATGGAGGTGTTTGCACGTAACCATAACCACTACTGTCTCTAGCTACAAGTCTAGAAGCTGTTTTAGCTTCAGTTCCTAAAGCATTAACCGTAGGGGTTGCTGTGTTTGGATCGTCTATAGATATGTAAGTTCCAGCGTCAATACCAGTAACATCTCCTTGAGGCGCTAATGCTATTAAACTAGATACAGCTATTTCTTTTACTGTTGCATCTGTAGCGTCTTCATATATTATCTTATCATTAGTTTGAATAGTTGTACCACCTGCCGCTGCGTCAATAATGTTATTTGTTCCCACATAATCAATAGCCACATCGTTAGTGTTAATCTGTATACCAGCACCTGCTCCTATGTTAAATGTTATTTCTTCATCAGCCGCTTGATTAAGCGTGAATGCACCACCGGCATTTACTAAGCCGCTACCACCTGTTAAGGTTATAGTTGCATCGCTAATTACTGGGGCTGCTCCATCTGAAGCTGCCGTTACTCTACCATATGCATCTACTGTAATAGAAGCACGTGTATAAGATGCAGCTGTTACACCTGTTGTAGGTAAGTTAATACTTGTACTTAAACCGGAATTAGTTACATCGATAGTACTATTGCCACTTGTAAGTACAACTGTATCACCTGAAGTAACAGTTACCTTAGCGCCGCCTCCGCTATCTGTTTGTAAAAACCATTCATATGTTCCAGGTATAGAAGCTACCGTGGCCCATTTGTTTGATTTAGTTAAATATCTTTCTGCAGCAGCAGCTGTTCCATCAACAGCACTTAAGTCAGGTGCAAATACAGGATCTGCAGCCGTACCAGTTGAATTAGGAGCTATATAAGTACCAGCATTAATGGTAAGTGTTTCAACACCTCCACCGACTGCTGAGTAAATAGCATTAGTTGAACCTGCTGTTGTACACACTTTTAATTCGCCTGATCCAGTGTTAAATATTAATTGACCTAGTACACCACTTCCGGGGTCTGCTCCAAGGTTTTCTATAGCTGCTGATTGCAGGTAGTTTTGATTTAGCTGTAAATTGTTTACAAATTGTATTGCCATGTTATATTAGTTTAGATATGCCTTGCCGGCGAATTGTGCTGTATTGTTTATTGTTATATTGTTTTTGTCTATGTAATTTACCTGACTGTTCACTACCGTATTAGCTGTGTCTACTACTGATACTGATGGAAACTTATTTAGATTATGTTGTATTGTCCAAACTAAAGCAGGTTGACCTTGATCAAATTCGAATGTTTTGTCAGGTGAAGATAAAGTAAATACTGCAAAGTCATAGAACTTATCTAAATCTAAAGTTCCGTTGCCTCCAATGTTTGCTAATACCAGTGTATATGCATTACCGTTTACTGTGTAAGATGTTATATTGAAGTGCCCAAACTTGCTTATGTCGTTTTGTTCGCTAATAAGTATGTCATTACCTACTAGGTATTCCATGAACTCTACAGTGTTCTGGTCAGAAGCATCAACGCTTGATATTTGCATTGTAGTTATAGCTGATATATTACTATCGTTTGCTGGTCCTGAGAATTGACCGCTAGCTGGAGGATTAGTTTGTGTAAACTTAAATACCATTTGAGCAGATATAGATATCTTACCTTTTATGTTAAGGTATTTAGCTACAGCTGCTGCTGTGAAGTTTCTGGTTAGTCTATTTGAAGACTCAGTTCCTACCCATGCGTCTCCATCGGTTACCTCTAGGTCTCTAGGATATGAACTTATTCTAGCCATGTGTTATTTTTTTAAGAGTATATTCTTACTTCAAACGCTCCGTCTGTTAATACACTGTTTACGCCAGCCGATGCTGTTATAGTTAAAACAGTATTACTAGTTCTAGCCCATATAATACTAGGATCTCCAGTAGCTCCATCGTCATTACCAGGGTTTGCAAATACAATAGTTTTGTCAGTAGTGAATACAGGTATGTTTGAAGTGACTGTGAAAATACCCGCAGATGTTCTAGCCCAAGTTAACGTAGCTCCTGTTGTATTTTGTAATATCTTAGCAGTCGGTGCGCTAGTATCTACTTGTGTGATTAAAGCTACGTATGAAGAGTAACCTGCAGAAGGGTTAGCGAATGCAGCTATGCTAGATACACTGAAGTTTTTAGTTAAGTTTATAGTCTTCCCACTTGTGTCTGTGTAGAGTTGAGTACCTGGTATTAAATCAGCGGCGGCTGGTGTACCAATTGGGTACGTTGATATGTTTGCCATAGTGTTTGTGTTTGTATACTCTATATACTTACAGGTATAGCGATTTTTTTACAAGTGTGACAGTAGCCTATTACTTATATACCTTATAAGGCTTATGTCACGTTTTAAAAGTATTACAAATAGGGAACCATAGCGCCCCTCTCTCCTTTTTTTCCTTTATTTTCCCAGTAAAACGCCTTTTTTTTCACCGGGATGGGCCTTTTTCAGTGCTTTTTCCTGAAATCGTTTGGCTTTTCAGTTTATTCCACATTACCTCATCTTTTTCGATACTTAATACGATTGTTACTGGATAATAAATACGTAACCAATTAATAATAAACATTTACACTATGTCAAAAGAAAAACTTACCAAAACAATCGGACTATCAATCGCTTTCGGATTCATCTTACCATGTCTAACACTCATTTCAATCCACATTATTAGTAATATTAACTAATATGACAGTATGACATGACAATAAGTCACTGAATACTAAGTAGTAAGTAGTATATGACAATATGTCTCGTGTATGACACAATGACACTTCGACCAATACTTTACTAACAATTACACTAACTAAATAATTCTACACCTTTTCGATACTTAATACAGCATCAAATGGATAATAATAATGTAACAAAATAATAATCAAATAAATAAACTATGTCAAAATTAAATTCAAAGAGATTCGTCATCAGACAGTCACTCATCGGAAAAAATCAAATCATTGAAGTAACTTTCAAAAATGGTAAATCAGTCACTTACAATCACGATAAAGTGTATGAAGTTATGAAGTCTAAACTAGAAACTATGAACTGTTTCTTAAAGTATAAATCTTATACATCTTCTACCTCAGTTCCATTACTTGTCAGAGATTTAATGGAAGTATAATATACTTTTACAAATGGTGACTCACCGAACCAGAATGATACGCAAACTGGTGAGAAAAAATGTAGTAATGGTTTACGTGAGTTCGATTCTCACACTACAACTAATTCGATACATAATACCGCATTAAATGGATAATATAATCGTAACTAATAAATAATACTATGCAATATATACTTACTTGCCCTAACGGTAAACAGATAGATATGTCACACGATATACTACTACAAATGGAAAAAAAAATAACTAGACAAGATGTTCTTGACAGAATAGAGTTCTATAAATCAACTAATAAATAATAATATGTCACACATGAATACTACTTTGCTTAAAATAAGCTACAGAAAATACGATAAATGCTACTCTAAATTGACTAGCGAACAAAGATCAACTGTTTTAAATATATACTATGACTTCTACTAAATTTAAAGATTATCCTCAAGAACAGATCGACGCGAAACTTAAACAAGTCGAAGAGTTCGAATTAAAGTTCGGTGTAAAACCCGCGAGCAAAGCTTGGCGTAAATGGTGTACTGACAGTGAATACAGACAGAACGAGTGGAAGTTCAGACAAGCAACTGCAGCAAATATTAAACCTAATATCGACTATAGATGAAAAGAAAATACAAACAAAAGTTATTATTCAAGATAACTCGCGCTCAAATAGAATCTATCGAGCGACAGTACTGGACAAAATATAATAATGATACAATAGAAACAATGTTAAAACTAAAATAAATAAACTATGAATAAAAAGAAAGCAATCACACTAGTATGTGTAACATTAATGACAACAGGTGGATATCTACTAGGCGTCGACAACGGTAAGCAACAGAAAGTAGATCAAATACTAAACACTATGTCAGATCTTCAAATGGAATGGTATATGTGGCAAGATGTTGAGAAGATAGTAGAATCTAAAAGTATTAATTACTTTGAATAAACTAATGATCGCGATAGCGATATCCTTAACAGGACAGACAGAAGAATTAAAGTTATGTAACTTAAAATGTACTAATCATACTAAAGAGGTCATAAGAGAAACTAATCCAGATATTATGGAAGATCCTAGATATTATGATGGTATTGAAAGCGGTTATATATTATTATGTAACGGTGAATCTGAAGGATTTACTAATCACAATACAGGTGAAATCTTCTGTGACGGAAGCAATCACGAGTGTAGCGAAGGAAATACGTGTGAAAACGGTGAAGGTGAGTGTTTTGTGTGTTATTAAATCGATACATAATACGAGGTTTATTGGATAATATAAATGTAAACAAAATAAATAATAAATAATCTATGCAAAAATTAAAACAAATCAATTCGTCTACAATCAAATTAAATAATATAATCTATAAAGGTTATACTGTAGGCGACTTACCAAAAACATTTGGCTTTATATACGATGAAGACAAAGACCAAGACGGCATCACTGAATGGTTCAACTACAAAGGTCTTACATATGTCTCCAAGTAACATGAAAGAGCTTCTAGCCTATGCCGAAGCACAGAAAAAACTAAGAGCAGACGGGCATAGACGTCTAACTCTCCTCAACGGAACGTGTAGTGGACTTACTGACGCAGAGTACAACAGAGTTGTAACTAGACAGAAATCTAGTTTCTCAAAAGCTAGAAAGTTCACTCACAACCGTATGTGGCAAGAAACAAACAAAAAATTCGATGTACAACAATTAAAATTAATTAGAAAAACACTATGAGAAACTTAGAACAAGAAAATATGGACTGGAGACAGAGACGTGTAGAATTAGTAGACTTATTCGCTAAACGTATGTTTATAGAATATAATATCAAAGAAATGACCACTGACAGACAGAAGAAAAATGGCACAAGACAATTTGTGTTGCCTAATGGCGATCAATTAGCCTCGTATACTTCAGGTTATGTCAGAAGATGTAACTCAAGCGATAGAATATATCAACTAAACAAGCAGTATAAGCGCGAAGAACGATGGACAGTAATGTCTGATGGCAAATTAAAAACTATTAAAGCTACGTGTTATGCTAGAGAATTAATCAATGATCCACTTGCAAGACTTATGTATATAGTAGACTTTTGCAAAAGAAATTACAATATGAGAAACTTAACAATGTACTAATATGAGTAAAATGTCAGAAATAGATCAGATAGCGCAAGGCGTAGCTGGTATAACAATGGAACTAATGTATGATAGCGTTGATTGGCAAATAGCAGATCAACCTGTTGAAGGCGATGATTACAATGCTTTACATAGCATGGTAATGAATAAGGCTATAGAGTATATGTATAAATCGATACATAATACGAAAAAAACTGGATAATATAAATGTAACAAATAAAATAAATAATATGTATTGTAGATGCGGAAGTAATGTTCATCAAGTAAGAATTAATCTAGGTTATAAGACGTGTATGCCTTGTAGTACAACACAGACATACTCTTATGTTCCTATCATAGAACACAAAACCGGCAACACAATACAAATTGTCAGCCAAGAAGTCAGTGCATCCGTGCACAGAGCTTGGCGACGCAAGTAGCTAGACGAGTAGCTTAATTAGATGAGTTTGAAGCTAACCATGAAAAATAGGTTAGATGATGGATTCTCATACATAAGTGAATTGCTAGCTACTAACGGGAGTGATAAGGTGAGCGACAACCGCGGCGAAAGCAAAGGTGTCAACGGCGGTTCGATTCCGCCCACTTCCACTAATTAACAGTAGGTACCAAGCCTGGACAAGAAGGGTGCAGCGTTACCGAGTCGCAATGCTTACTGTTATCTTATTGCGCTGTAGAGCAGATGGTCAGCTCGCTAGGCTCATAACCTAGAGGTCGGAGGTTCGAATCCTCCTGGCGCACCTAAAACAATTAAATTATGAGTACAAGAAGTAAAACGTTTGTTATACACAGACAAGAAGCAGAGAAATATGTAGCAGGATTTGCTATAAACCCTGCAGAAATAGCTGACAAAAGCTATGTAAACATGTATTTACATCACGACGGCTACATAGAAGGCGTAGGATTAGACATTGCTAAGTGGGTTAAACAGATGCAAGATGTTAAAGGTTTCACAGAATTTAGTGATCCATCAAGAATAGCATCTCATTTAGTTAAAGACTTTCATTACAATAGTCAATACTTATACCCTAACACTCACGAAATAGAAGTAGCTTATACTTACATATTATGGTGTGGTAAGTCAGACGTGTGGATTAGCCAATGGAGTGAATATGAAGACAAATGCACCTTTGTAGGTAGTGTAGAAAAACTAATATCGAAACATAATACAGACTAAACTGGATAATATAATAAACAAAAACAATGAAAGACAAAAACCTTTACCAAAGACTCAAACCAGAGTACAAAAAAAGCTTAGCTAAAGCCTACAAAGGCAGAAAGCACTCGCACAACGCTTTAATTAATACTCTTAAAGAAAAGTATTATTTTACATCTGTGCCTTACGGCGATGCTTTTGACATTATGAATTCGTGTGATCTAGATTTTCTAGGTGATGCATTTAAAATACAATACTAATGAGTGATACAATTAAAAAATGGCATGAAATGCAAGAAGAAAAACAAACAAACTACATTACAGAAGAGCTTATTGAACAAAAAATGATAAGCTATGGCTACGGCGAAACAGATTCTCACGACGAAGAATACATTAAAGAATTAGTACTAAAGCATTATGACGCCGAATTAACAGATCAATGGCAGCAGAATTGCGACTACTATATCTACGAAGAATCTACAGCTGATGGTTACAGTATTTTTGTAGCAACACACAACACTAACTCCGTATGTGTAAGCGAAGATATACACTATTATGACAGCGATTTAAGTAGCGTGTTACAAGATGCTATTAAAGATGGCGGTGAAATATACGTTGATGATTACAACCAAGACTTTATAGATGATGCAATACAAGAATTATATGTTTATTTAGCTGAAAGATTTCACGATCAAGCAATTGACGAACTTGAAGATGAAGGTTATAAACAAAAAGATGAAGATTAATATGACAGATAAAGAATTAAACAAACTAGCAGATTTTATATCCGAAAGAATTATAAAAGAAATGAACAAAATGTTTCAGTTTAGCGAGTATGATCCTGAAGAAGCTGAAGAACAAAAGCTTTTATCAGAGTTAGCTACAGCTATGACAGAACTAGATTATAATTTAGAAAAAGAAAATTATGCTCAGTGTGAAAAATTAAAAAATAAAATATACGTAATAGAAAATAAACTAAATAAATTCAAATAATATGATAAAACCAATGCTCGCATACAAAGTAGACAAAAAACCTGTCGACTGGTCCGAGAAAGTATACATGCAACCTAAGCTAGACGGTGTTAGATGTGTGATTAAACTCGGCGACAATAACGAAGTACAAGCTTTTTCCCGTACAGGTAAACCGTGGCTTAATATAGCTCACATTACTAATTCATTACATTTCTTTTTCACACAACACCCTGATATTATACTAGACGGTGAGTTGTATAATCATGATCTAAGAGACGATTTTAACAAGATCATATCATTAGTCAGAAAAACTAAACCAACGCCATCTGACAGAGATGAGGCATCTAAACTAGTACAATTTCATTGCTATGACTACATAGAAACTGTGTTAAACATGCCTTATAGCTACAGAAAAGATCAACTAGCTACTTCTGACATGTATTCTTATTGTGTAAAATACGTGCCTACAAAAATAGTAGACAAAGACTTATCACTTAAACAACACCAAATCAACTTAGATAGAGGTTACGAAGGTTCTATACTACGTCTTGACAAGCCTTACGAGTTTAAACGCTCTTACAACTTACAAAAGTTCAAAGACTTTCATGACACCGAAGCTCTTATTGTTGGCTACGAAGCAGGTAAAGGCAAGCGTGAAGGTACGCTAGGTAAATTCTTAATGCAAGACGATAACGGCAACAAGTTCGGTTGTCCTCCAGGTAAAGGTTTTACTTACAAAATGCTTGCAGCTATACAAGACAACATTCATGACTACATCGGTAAACGTGCTACATTCACGTATTTCGAACGTACACCAGCCGGTAGTTACAGACATCCATTTTACAAAGCTTTACGTAACTATGAGTAAGCTTATATACCAATTATACAACGACAATATGATAAGCGAAGAAGTAGTACACTTATTATTAGATGCACATTATAATAGAATAAGCAAACGAAAATACTAATGAATATATTTTATTTAGATAGAGATCCTTACAAAGCTGCTGAGATACAATACAACAAACATGTTGTTAAAATGATCTTAGAATCAGCTCAAATGCTTTGTACTGCGCATCATCATTATAACAACGGAAATACTGTGCCATACAAAAAAGCACATTATAACCACCCATCAACTATATGGTGTAGACAAAACAAAAACCAATACAGATGGCTATATAATCACATGATAGCATTAGGTAAGGAATATACGGCTAGATATGGTAAAACACATTTATCAATAACTAAATGTAAGAAGCCACTAGCCTGTTATCCTCCTGGTATACCAGACGGTGTTTTTAATGAACCTCCACAGTGTATGCCTGATGAATATAAAGTAAATGGTGATAGTATTTCAGCGTATTGGAATTATTATGAACAAGAAAAACATACAATAGCCACAAAAGACGAAAAACTAATATTTAGAACAAATGACAAGAAGAAAATTATACAAACACATGGAATCAACTGATTCCTTCGGAATTAAAACTAAAATTAAAAATTTTACTAAACCAAGGGTGACAAAAGCCCCTAATAGTACTAAAGTAAGACCCTAATGTCACAAACTAGAAACATGAAATGGTTGAATGATCGCAACATAGTGTATCGTCAAGATCCTATCAACGACAAACCAACTGAAGAAACCGCTTTGTATAGCTACTATGAAAATGGTACATACGAGTGCTATCACTTGTTTCGTAGTAAAGCAAAGATTACAACATATAAGTCTTTGAAATGGCATTACCTTGTTTTATATTATTTAAACCCTAATATACCTATGACCGGATTTTTTAAGTTTATGTCAAATAAAGAAAACGGATTTGTTACATTTTTTATTAGTGATAAAAAACTAGATGAAATGATAAACGATGTTATTAGGTACGGTGGTGAAGCACCTGTAAACAAGATACGTAAAATAATATTTAAAGACTATAGCGGATTAACCCCTAACGAGAAAATGAGTATCGTAGGTAAACTAGTAGGTAGATCAAGCAGAGTAGACGAAGAAGCTATTTATCAATGTATGTTAGATTTAAGTCATGACGGAAAAAATATAACATGGTCAAGAATAGCAAGTCTACTCGATTGTTCTACAAGAACGGTTCAACGTAACTTAACAAAACAACTAAGAGACGAAAAAGAAATATTAAATGAAGAAATATGATTAAAGATTTTAACGAATGGATGGCGAGTATAGGTAATATATACTACGCTGATAACGAACTAATGTCACAGGCATTTGAAAAGCTAGAAAAATATGAAGAAATATAACATACAAAACTACGTAAGATATAAAAATGATTTAAAAAGATCTATGCCTGATGAAAAATCTTATGATAAGTATACTCGCGAAGAGATGATAATAAAATTTATGCCTCTTGTAGAAAACTTAGCTCGTAAATTCTCTACAACACAGCAAGCTTCAGGTGTATTAAGTATTAACGATTTATTGCAAATAGGCAATGAAGGCTTAGTAAAAGCTGTAGATAAATTAGACTGGAATCAATTGACAGACTCTGAAGATATAGAAAAAACATTAAAATCTTTTTTTAGTAAAAGAATTAAAGGTGCAATGCGAAGACGTATTGACATGGCTAGAGGCGACATGCGTATACCTGAGCACAAACTCAATGAAATACGTAAAAACCCTAAAGACAAAGCTATGGTTGCTATGTTTTTTAATAGTATATTTTTATCTATAGATGCGCAAGTAACAAATGACGACGATGAGAACATGATGTATCAAATACCTGATAAATCAGAGCCTTATAATATACAATTACTTAACGTTTACTTAAAAGGTTTAATGGAAAAATTCTTAGAATACAATGAATACGAAGTGTTAAGATTATCATATGGATTAGATTGCAACAAGCACTCCGCAGTAGAAATAGCAAAACATCTAAACATAAAAGGAGTGAGCTCTTACGTGCGTGTTTCAGAGCTAAAAAAACAAGCTGTACAGAAATTAATAGACAACGTAGACCACTCACAAGTGCTTGATATAGTGTAAGTTAAGCGAAGTGAATAATGTAAATAAATAACTAAACATGTAATTATATTAATAAGCAATTTAAATAAGAACGAATGAACATAAACGAAAAATTAGCGACAATCCAAACAAAGTTTAAATCGAAAAAAAGTAGATTTAACTCCTTCGGCAAGTACAACTTCAGATCAGCCGAAGACATCCTAGAAGCAACAAAACCCTTCCTCTTAGAGTTAGGAGTATCAGTTACGATCAATGAAGAACTTAACGTATTATTTGACAATATGCCTGTCATGGAATCAACAGCAACCATCAGCGATGGTAAAGATATGATTCATGCAAAAGCAATTGTCGGTGTAGACTTAAACCAAAAAGGTATGAACGTACCACAACAATTTGGTTCAGCATCTTCGTATGCAAAAAAGTACGCGTTAGGTAATTTATTTCTAATTGATGACACAGCTGATAGTGACGCTACAAATGATCACGGCAAAAAGAAATTTACGCCAAAAACAACTAAACCAACACTCGCATCAACTAAAGATCCAGCATTTGCAAAAGCAAAGGATTATGTCAAAGCAGGTGGTAAACTAGAGGCTATAAAAGCCAAGTATGCTCTTTCACAAGAAGTAGAGCAACAACTAACAACACTGTAATATGAACAAGCAAGAAGTACTAAAAGCGCTAGAAGATGACAGTAATTACTATGGAGATTTTGGTAAAAAATACTTAAGTAATTCAGACATATCTACGCTACTTACAAACCCTTTGGCTTTAGGACAAAAGCAAGCGCAACGTCCTGCTTTTTTAGTCGGCGGTTACTTTCATACAGCTATACTTGAGCCTGACAAGCTTAAGAACTTTAAGATAGTAGAAGCAGCAACTAGAAATACTAAAGCATACAAAGAGATATCTGACGGTGAAATGTGTTTATTAAAACATGAAGTTGATTCAATAGAGTTAATGACAGAAAAGATGTTAAATAACGAAGTATGTAGAGACTTAATAAGATCAACTAATGTAGAATACGAACGCCCAGGTATTACAGAGCTTGAAGGTCAAATGTGGAAAGGTAAAGCTGATATTGTAAACCATGATGAAAAGCTGATCATTGATTTGAAGACGACAGCAGATATCACTAAGTTTAAGTATTCAGCATCTAAGTACAACTACGACAGTCAAGCTTATATTTACAGTAAGCTGTTTGGTTATGAAATGCTATTCATTGCAATAGATAAAAACACACACCAAATAGGTATCTTTGATTGCTCATCACAATTTTACGAACGTGGCAAAGATAAAGTAGAAAGAGCAGTACAGGCTTATGAATTGTTTTACAAGTCTGAGGATTTTGATCCTAAACAATATTTTTTAACTAAAACCCTTTAAATTATGGCAAGTATAATTAAAGCTAGTATTAACCTTAATGATATACCTAAAGATAAGATTATCATAGGTAAAAAAGGTAAATACTTACCAATTACGATTACACTGAACGACGAAGTTGATCAGTTTGGTAATCAAGGTCCAGTTATTGTGGATCAAACAAAAGAAGAAAGAGAGGCTAAGGTTGCTAAGACTTACCTTGGTAATGTAAAAGTGGTATGGACTAATGGAGATAATGTATCCGCCGCGCCAAGAACAGATCAACCTCAGCAAGCAGCGCCGGCTGCACAACCGGTAGATGATTTACCATTTTAAATTAAATTAAATGCAGACAACAGAGATCAATGGATTTTTGATTGACGAGTTCAATCAACATAAGCTTGAAGAAGGTAAGAAACAGGGGATTTGTCCCCTGTGCTCTTCTGATAGAAAACCTAAGAATACTAAAGCAAAGTGTGCTTCGTATGATTGGGAACGTGGTCTTGGTACTTGTCACAATTGTAACACATCATTTCAATTACATACATATCAACGCAAAGGAGCTAGTGAAAAAGTATACGTAAGACCAGTTGGTCCACCAAGCGATACTGAATATCCTGAATTTGTTAGCGATAAAGTAATTGAATGGTTTAAAACAAGAGGTATAGGAACTCAGACTCTTACTGACCTAGAGGTTGGTGAGGGTCCTGAGTGGATGCCTCAGACCGGTAAAACCGAGAACGTTATAAAGTTTAACTATTTCATGGGCGATCAGCTTATTAACATTAAGTATCGCGATGGTAGAAAAAACTTTAAATTATATAAAGGTGCTGAAAAAGTATTTTATAATATAAATAGTATAATAGGTTATGACACTTGCGTTATAACTGAAGGTGAAATGGATGTTTTAGCATTACACGAAGCTGGTATACCAAACGCTATATCAGTTCCTAATGGTGCTACATTAAATTCTAACAACCTTGATTACCTTGATAATTGTATTGATTATTTTGAGGACAAAGACAAAATAATATTAGCTGTTGACTCAGATGAAGCAGGACAAGCATTACAATCAGAATTAGTCCGTAGGCTTGGAGCTGAAGTTTGTTACCTAGCATCATTTGATGATTGTAAAGACGCTAATGAATACTTAATAAAACATGGCACAGAAAAATTGGCAAAGCGTATTGCCGGAGCGAGACCCGTACCGTTGGAAAATGTTACGACATTCAGAGATATTGAGGATGAAGTTACTGACTTTGTTCGTAATGGCTTTAAAAAAGGATACCAAGTTGGCTTGGATAATTTTGATGACATATTTTCTACTTATACCGGTCAATTTATTACGGTCACTGGTATACCTAGCAGCGGGAAATCAGACTTTGTTGATCAAATGGTTGTCGGATATAACCGTAACTATAACTGGAAGACTGCTTTTGCATCACCAGAGAACGCGCCAACGTATCTACATGCTCACAAATTAATGCGTAAAACGTGGGAAGGTATGCCAACAAAAGAAGATATTGGTGGTGATCGATGGAATAAAATAGCTGATCACTGTAATACTAATTATTTTCATATTGACATGGAACGCTACACGTTAGAATCAGTACTTCGTAAAGGAGCTGAGCTTGTTAAACGTAAAGGCATTAAATGTTTAGTTATTGATCCATTTAATAAAGTTAGAGATGTTGACTGTAAGACAGAAGACGTTAACCGTTATACAATGGAATACTTAACTAAGATTGAAATCTTTGCTAAAAAGTACGATGTGCTTGTGTTTATAGTAGCTCATCCAACTAAAATGTATAAAACGCAAGATGGTAAAATAGAAGAACCAACAATGTACAACATTAAAGGTGGTGGTGAATGGTATGATGCTAGTTATCACGGTATATTAGTTCATAGAGATTATGAAGCTAGAACAGTTAAGGCTAAAGTATTAAAGGTTAAGTTTCAAAACCTCGGTGAAAACGGAGCTGAAGCACACTTTAAATGGGAACCAAAATCTGGTTGCTTTATACCGCATGAACCTATATCTAACGATGAACCAATGCCATGGGAGTAAAAAAGAAATCAACAGGCTATAAATATTCGCCGGAAGATTTTAAAGCATATCATTGGTGTGTAAACAACGGTATATACATATCGCCATTTTGTAAAGAAAACTTTATATCATGGCATATAGATATAGAAATAAATAAAAAAATAAATAGATCACCTCAGGTTTTTGATCCAAGAGAACTATGGGAGAAAATATTTGAATATTATAAATATTATTACAATAAATATGAACAAAATATATAATAACGCAAACGAAGCTTACGAAGCGCTACTTCATGATGCTATAGCATTAGGTGTAGACTTTGATGATACTAAAGCTTTGTTTAATTGTGGTTTTACAATGACAAACCCACAAGACAACTGGATTACAAACAAAGAGCGTGGGTGGAGTTTAGAATATGCTGAAGCTGAATGGCAATGGTATTTATCTGGTGATCCTAGTATTTACAAACTAGGAGAACTATATGGTAAGATACCGCCAATATGGACACACATGGCTGATGAAGACGGAAAAGTAAACTCTAATTATGGATATCAATGGAAACGAAATTGTCAAATAGACTATGTTTGCGCTAAGTTAAAAGCAAACAAAAACACTAGACATGCAGCAATAAGTATATACGATGGTAAAGAATATGATAAATATAAGAAAGACACGCCATGTACTTATGCGATTCAGTTTACAATAATAAATGATAAGCTTTGTATGTCTGTTTATATGCGTTCTAATGACATCTGGTACGGTTTCTGTAATGATCAATATCAATTTTCATCATTACAAAAACTAATCGCTAGACGTCTTAATTTAGAAATAGGTTGGTATTATCACCACGCGCATAACATGCATTTATATAACAATAAACTTTAAAAATATGTATTATTTATACCACATACCAGGTAAAAAGATTGGCGTAACACGTAATCTTAATCACAGAGTAACCCTTATACAAGGCTATAAGGAGAATGAGTATGAAGTTCTTGAACAGTCAGACGATATAAATTATATATCAGACCGTGAAATAGAACTTCAAAAGTCTTATGGCTACAAAGTAGATATTAAAAAATATAAAAACTTATTTAATCAAATGAAAATAAACGCAACAGAGCAAACATCAACGTTTGATTGCCCGGTAAATAAATTAAAAGGCAGACTCATGGACAACATAGGTATGACGTGGAAAACAACCTATGGTGAATTTGTAATATCAAACGACTATATACCTTGGATAATAGCAAACGTAAAAACATCTATGTTCAACGAAGGTAGATCTTATATTTACAATAAAGCTTTTTATGAAGCATTTTTTAACCCTAAACATAATCCTGATGTAGCTTTAACTTCTGAAAGATTTGATCTTATAAGAAACTGGGCTGCAACTAGAGGTTTATATGACTCAGGTAATTCACATACACAATATGTAAAACTACAAGAAGAAGCTGGTGAATTAGCTAAAGCTTTGCTTACAGACGATAAACCAGAAATTGTAGATGCTATAGGTGACATGGTTGTTGTTTTAACAAACTTAGCTCACCTACAAGGTTATTCAATCGAACACTGTATTGATGAAGCTTATAAAGTTATAGCAGCAAGAACAGGTAAAATGATTAACGGAACATTCGTGAAAGATGCAAATTAAAACACAAGATAAGATAGTACAAAACGTACTAAGGAAGATGGACGAACGTAGCTTAATAGGCCAAAAGAAATATGGAGCTACAATGATGCAAGAAATTGAAGGTCAAAAGAAAGATCTAGGTAGGTTTATTGTTGATGTACAAGAAGAATTAATGGATGCAATACTGTATCTTGAATCAGCTAGATATTGTTTACGTGATGAGATTGAAGAAGCTTTGTATGCTAAATCTAGAGAAGTAAACAATAATATAAATGATATAAACATTTACGATGAAACGATCTTTTAAAAGAAAAAAAGGTCCTGTACAGTCAAAGAAGATATCATATGATGGTATCAACTTTGCCTCAGGCCTTGAGCGTTATATGTATATGGCTTTAAGAAAAGCTAAAATAACATCTTTGTATGAAGGTCAAACGTTTGAATTATCAGAGGCTTTTGATTTTCCTTTTGAGTCATACGAAAGATGCGGTAATGGCAAAGGAGAATATAAAAATAGAGGTAATAAAAAAATACTAAACATAAAATATACACCTGACTTTGTAGGTAAGGGTTTTATAATTGAAACTAAAGGTAGAGCTAACGAAGCGTTTCCACTACGATGGAAGTTATTTAAAAAGCTTATAACCGAAAGAAGATTAGGACCACTTACGTTATATAAACCACAAAATCATAAAGAATGCGACGAGACAGTAAGGCTAATCCTGGCCAAGCTAAAAGAATAGCTAGGCAAATGTATGGTGAACGCCAAATAGATAAGTGGTGTAAATGGAGTTGGGAAATGAGAGGTAAAATTAAATACAAAGAACTAATAGAACAACAAAATAAATATAATATTAAAGTATATGGATAATGAAAAGAAAAACTGGAGCCTTAGCGTAGGTACTTATCCAGGTATATTGCTAGGAGCTAGAACATATGATGAACCAACACAAGTTACGCATGTGTTTTATTTACCTTTTATTGATATAGCATTAGAGTTTTTTAAATAATGGGATTATTCGATGAGCGCATAGCGTACAAACCGTTTGAATATCCTGAATATTACACAGAAGGTTGGTTAAAACAAGCACAAGCATTTTGGTTACATACAGAGATCTCAATGCATAGCGATATAAAAGATTGGAATGAAAAACTTAACGAAAAAGAAAAACACCTTGTCGGGAACATACTTCTTGGCTTCGCACAGACAGAATGCGCGGTATCAGACTATTGGACCCAGAACGTCGTATCGTGGTTTCCTAAACACGAAATAAGACAAATGGCTATGATGTTCGGCTCACAGGAAACTGTGCATGCCGTGGCGTATAGCTACTTAAATGAAACTTTAAAACTAGAAGACTATGAAGCGTTTTTACACGAACCAGCCACGTCTGCAAGATTTGATAATTTGGTTGCTTATAACGGTAGCGATTCTATTGGTATTGCGAAAAGCCTGGCTGTATTTTCAGCCTTCGCTGAAGGAGTTAGTTTGTATAGTGCTTTTGCAGTGCT
>Ga0233444_10001156_pt1 | contig 30773 bp, 42 predicted proteins | sample SI_124_October20_6_FD_182792 | JGI IMG/M metagenome (GOLD analysis project Ga0233444, IMG submission 182792) | Seawater microbial communities from Saanich Inlet, British Columbia, Canada - SI_124_October2016_10_MG | ecosystem: Environmental > Aquatic > Marine > Inlet | place: Canada: British... | reverse complement strand
ATATCACTGGGACTTCAAAGGCAAGCAGGGTACATCACCTAGCTTGGCTAAGCTGCTCGTCACTGAGGTAGCTGTGTACGACAAGGACGGCAGTGGTGGTGAGGCTCTGAACATGGATGACGTTATCTAATGTTATTCATCGACGCTGACATCTTAAGCTATCGCATAGGCTTTGCCTGTCAAGATGAAACCTTAGATGTAGCGTGTTCCCAGTTAAACAACTTAGTCATGGATACACTGGTTCGGGGTTGTGACGATGCAGCCCCCTACCAGCTGTACCTAACTGGCAAAGGGAACTTTCGTAATGATCTGGCTACGATACAGCCTTACAAGGGTAACAGGAAATCTGAAAAGCCAGCTCACTTCTATGCATTGCGTGATTACATGGTTGAGAAGTGGGATGCATTTGTTGTCGAGGGTCAGGAAGCGGATGATGAGATTGCCATCGCTGCTACACTGCACGGACACGATTCAGTAATCGCTAGTATAGATAAGGACTTCCTTCAAGTACCATGTAGGCACTATAACTTTAACAAGTACGAGTGGACTACAGTAACTGAGTGGGAAGGTGTTTACTTTCTATACAAGCAGATGCTAACTGGCGACAGGGTGGACAACATCCAAGGTTGTGTAGGTATCGGAGAGGTCAAGGCCACTAAAGCATTAGAGTGGTGTACCTCTGAAGAAGACCTATATCAATCAGTACTCACCTGCTACAAGGGTGACACTGAGGCTTTATATGAGAACGCTAGATTGTTATTCTTGCGTAGGTATCAAGGCGAGTGGTGGGTTGATCCTACCACTAGGAAGTCTGAGCATGGAGGTGCTAATCCAATAGGCGGCACTCCACCACCAGCCCCATCGTCAGCAGATATCGACAGCAAAGAGAAGCTGCAAGTAAGGGTTAGCAAATGAAGAAGAAGCGAACCTTAGTACCACGCACCAGAGCAGGAGGTAAGTGGACAGAGGCTAGATACTGGGGATTCATTCGGTCTGCACTAAGAGAAGCAAACCGCAGATTCCCACCACGCTATGCCGCTAAAGCAGCTGCCAAGAAGTCAGTAAAAGGGCAGCGTCACCGCTTTGAATTCCAATGTGCTGAGTGTAAGCAGTGGTTTAAAGATAAGGAAGTACAGGTAGATCATATCGTGCCAGCGGGTACGCTCAGGAAGTACGAAGACCTACCACAATTTGTTGAGAATATGTTCTGCGAAGCTGATGGACTACAGGTGTTGTGTAAACCCTGTCATCAGATCAAGACCAACGCAGAGCGTGAAGCGAGGAAATCAAATGACTAAGCATTTAGTTATACCTGATACTCAGTGTAAACCAGATCAGACATTCGAGCATCTAAGTTGGGCAGGACAATACGCTGCTGACAAGAAGCCTGATGTTATTGTACATCTTGGTGATCACTGGGATATGGAGGCACTGTCGAGCTGGGATAGAGGGACTCGTAGCTTTGAGGGTAGACGCTACACTAAGGATATTGAAGCAGGTCACGCAGGTATGCAAGCGTTCCTGAAGCCCATCAGGGACGAGCAGCGTAGGCTCAGACAGAACCGCAAGAAGATATGGACTCCACGGCTAGTGTTTACTCTAGGTAACCATGAGCAGAGAATCGAGAGAGCAATCGAAGGTGACGCTAAACTCGAAGGTCTGATTGGGTATCAAGACTTAAAGCTACAGCAGTATGGTTGGGAAGTGTATGACTTCTTGGAGCCTGTCATTATAGATTCCGTGGCGTACTGTCACTACTTCACCAGCGGGATTATGGGTAGACCTGTTAGCAGCGCCCGTGCTTTACTAGCTAAGAAACATCAGAGCTGTATCATGGGTCATGTTCAAGATAGGGAGTGTGCATACGATAGGAGAGCTGATGGCTCTAGGATAACTGGGTTGTTCGCTGGCATTTATTATCAGCACGACGAGGAATATCTGAACCATCAAACCAATAGTTCATGGCGTGGTGTATGGATGCTGCACGAGGTTGATAAAGGACAGTTCGACGAGATGCCTGTATCCATGTCTTATTTGGAGAAGAAGTATGGCACTAACATTTGAAGAAGTATGTGAGCGCCTGTCTCGAATTGACGAGGTAACTCTGCTTGAGGTACTAGATATATCGAGCAACGATATAGTGGCTAAGTTCAAAGACAATATCGAAGACAGGTTAGATACTCTTGAAGAGGATTTGGAAAATGAGACTTAATGACGCAACACCAGCTGACTGGGATAGACTACGCACCGATGCCCCTGCTATTGAAAAGCAAGCCACTGGCTTAGATGCATGGATGAGAGCAGCGCATGATGAAGCCTCTGAGGCGTGGGAAGAGGATGTAGTTAACAAGCCTAGTCATTATAACACTGGCAACATAGAGTGTATTGATGCAATAGAGGAGTCCATGTCCAGTGTTGCATTCAAAGGCTACCTCAAGGGCAACTGCATGAAGTATCTGTGGCGTTATGACTACAAGGGTAAGCAGGTAGAGGACTTGCAGAAGGCTGGCTGGTATCTTCATAAACTTACTTCAATAGTTAACAAGGAGAACAGCTAATGAAAGTAGTTAAAGGTAGGTTTGAAGGTAAAGACACAGATAAGAACACGACAAAAGATAAGATACTTAAAGCTGTAGAGCAGATGCCATACTTAGATACTACAGATCAGTATGATTTCTCTTTAGTTGTGTCCGACCCCGAAGGATACACCACTGTAGCTACCAATGTATGTATAGCTGACACTGTGTTTATGCTAGAGTCGTCTAAGCTAGGTCTTATACTTAATATGTCAGGCCATGATGACGATGATATCCTGCACTAGGAGGTACTATGTCAGGTAAAGGCAGTAGCCCACGACCTATACCAGATCGTGAGACATTCGATAAGAACTTTGACGCTATCTTTAAGAAAGAGTACAAGAAACTTAAAGACAGCAAATCAAAAGATAAGAAGGACAAGAAGTGATGGATATTTATCAAAGTTACATTCATAAAAGCAGGTACGCACGTTACCTACCAGAGGAACAGCGTCGTGAAACGTGGGATGAAACAGTAGATCGTTACATCTCATTCTTTAAGAAGCGTGGCAGCTTAGATGACAAGACAGGTGAGGAGCTACGAGAAGCTATCACCAACCTTGAGGTCATGCCATCCATGAGAGCGTTGATGACAGCAGGTGAAGCCCTAGACAGGGACAACGTAGCTGGATTCAACTGTAGTTACCTTACCATCGACAGCCCTAGATCATTCGACGAGCTGATGTACATCTTGTTGTGTGGTACAGGTGTGGGGTTCTCTGTTGAACGACAGTATGTAGGTAAGTTGCCTACTATTGCTGAAGAGTTCTTCCCTACGGACACAACAATCCATGTCAGCGACTCTAAGGTAGGCTGGGCTAAGGCATTCAGAGAGCTGATCAGTCTGCTGCTTGTAGGTCAAGTACCTAGCTGGGATGTCAGTCGAGTACGTGCAGCAGGAGAGCCGTTAAAGACCTTTGGTGGCCGTGCTAGTGGCCCTGCTCCCTTGGTAGAGTTGTTCACGTTCACTGTAGCCTTGTTTAAGGGTGCTGCTGGACGTAAACTATCAAGCGTAGAGTCACATGACCTGTGCTGTAAGATCGCTGAGATCGTAGTTGTGGGTGGTGTACGTAGATCAGCATTAATAAGCCTATCCAACCTGACAGATGATCGTATACGCAGAGCGAAGCATGGTCAGTGGTGGCTTGATGCACCTCATAGAGGATTAGCTAACAACTCTGCGTGTTATACAGAGAAGCCTGACTTTGAGGCTTTCCTAAACGAGTGGAGTAGCTTATATGAAAGCAGGAGTGGAGAACGTGGGTTCTTCAGTAGGGTGGCAAGTCAACGACAAGCTGCAAAGAATGGTAGACGAGACGCTGACTATGACTTTGGAACAAACCCATGCAGCGAGATTATCCTTAGACCAAATCAGTTCTGTAATCTATCCGAAGTTGTCGTGCGATCCACTGATACAGCTGACGTACTTAAGCGAAAGGTACGACTTGCTACTATTCTTGGAACACTGCAAGCTACTCTAACAGACTTCCGATATCTACGTAGTAAGTGGAAGCAGAACACCCAAGACGAAGCATTGCTTGGTGTGTCTATGACTGGTATTCAAGATTGTAAACTAACCAACGGGGTATATAAAGATGGACTTCCTGATCTACTTGAATCACTTAAAGCAGAAGCTGTGGCAACAAACAAGAAGTGGGCTGAGAAACTTGGGATTAACCAAGCAGCCGCTATCACTTGTGTTAAGCCTAGCGGCACTGTGTCTCAGCTTGTGGATAGTGCTTCTGGCATACATGGAAGGTTTGCTCCTTATTATGTTAGGCGGGTCAGGGCTGATATTAATGATCCTTTATGCAGCGTACTCAGCGATGCGGGAATAGAATCAGAGGTCGATGTCAGATCACCCTCAACACTGGTGTTTAGCTTCCCACAGAAAGCACCAACAGGGGCTGTGATGTCTGCATCTCAGACAGGGATGGAACAGTTGGAGCTGTGGGATGTATATCAGAAACATTGGTGCGAACATAAACCATCTATTACTGTATATTATAGAGATGATGAGTTTCTTAATATTGGCAGTTGGCTTTATAACAATTTCGATGATTGTAGTGGTGTGTCATTCTTGCCTTTTAGTGATCACTCATATGAGCAAGCACCCTATGAAGAGATCAACAAGGAACAATACAAGGAAATGAAGAAGGCAATGCCTAATAGCATTGAGTGGGACATCACAGAAGCAAGTGATGTTACGGAAGGAGCGCAGACGTTAGCATGTACTGGAGGAGCATGTGAAATCTAGCAGATAAAGAAAAGCCCCTGTGCCATCATTGGCGTAGGGGCTTTGTTGTTACTGGTGTTTGATAGTCTTTGCTATCTTCTCACCACTACGGCCTACAACATACCCGCCTAGACCTAATTGTAGAAGCATCCATGCCTCGTCCCTGAGAGGGGTTGCTAGTAATCCTAGCGAATCTCCAACAGCAAGTACCATAAACGTCAGCATTGTTATAGGCCGCCATGATGACGCTATCCAATTCTCTGAGGTTGCCTCACTGTTTACTATCGTAGCACGAGCAGTTAACGCTTGTGTCTCGTAATCAAATACACGCTGCATCGCTGCTGCCTGTACCTCTAGCATCTTAGTCTTAGCTGCTAGTCTTTCCTCTTCTGATGTATGCAGGTCATCTATCAATCCCGCTGCTGGTTTAAAGATACCAGCTATCAAGTCTGTTACGCCTATCATTATATGCTCTCCACTAGGTCTTTAATTATGCCAGAGGCTGGGAATCCTTGGGTTACGTCAGTTAACACAGCGCCTATCACATCGTCTGGCGAGAGTGAGCCTGACAATATAGCTCCAATACCTGACAACAAGTCATTAGCTTTACTGGCAGCAGGGCCAAGCAGTACACTTGTTGGGTCAACACCCCAGTTACTAGCGCGTAAGGGATCAATTGCAAACGATAGACCACCAATGTAAGTAATTGCAGACAGAACATGAGAGGTTGCTGTCTTATCTTCCCACTTCTCTATGTCACCTGTCTTAGCATACTCACGTAAAGCAGATGCCATGATCTGAGTGGCAATCATCATGCCTATGTACGGAGCAAGTACTGCTGCCTTACGCATCTTCTCTGGAGTAGTTCCATTAGCTATCAGCTGGTTATACCAACCCTTCATAACTACGTTGTTAAACACAATAGAGAATGACTTCAACTGTGCCAGTAGCTTGAACCGCTCATCAGACATCCAAGCAGGTTTCTGTACCATACGGGGGCGTATAACTGTGTCTTCTACTACGTTAAGAACACCCATCTTGAACTGCTCATTATAATACTTGTCTCGCTTAGAGCCTCTGCGATACCAGTTATGAGCTTCTATTATATTAAGACCTGATTCAGCAAACTTATCACTTATACGAAGCTGTTCGTCTACATTACCCTGTGCTACTGCCGTATCATAGTTAACAAGCTCAGCTTTAAACGCCTTCTCACCTTGAATAGCAGCCGTTATACGTAGAGCCTGAGTAAACTGAGGAGTACCTGTTAGATTAAAGAACATATTCTCTATGTTACTAATCTTACCGCCTATCTCATTATCCCCTAAACGGGCAGCAGCCGTGTTCTTCAAATCGTAGTTAGATATACCTAAGTCTGCTACAATACCTTCTTGAACCAAGTTAGCTGCTTCAGTTTGAGTTAGCCCACGCCCATGTTTAAACTGCTCCTTAACAATCTTAGCCGTTAGCTTAGCCGCTAAAGTTATAGTCTTAGCTCCCTGCTGCACCTTAGACTCCACAACGAACACCTCAGCCAAGGAAGGAAGAAGGGAGAGTGGTAGTAGGGTTACAGATAAACCAGCTCTAACGGCATTCTGTGCAGTTCTAAGGGTATCCCCCTGACTAACATCTAGGTTACGGATAGGGATACGTTGAGACAGGTTCATCATGTTAGCCATTTCAGCCACCACTACCTGCTCATCAAACGACAAACCCTGAGCCTTAGCATCTCTGATAACTTCAGCAGCTTCCTTGTAGAACAACTCATTATTAGAACCGAACCGCTTAGCGTGACCTAACCTCTCTGACATCATCTCAGCATAGGAGTATATAGAGTCCTGAACGCTGCTATTCTCGTTAGTCCAATTAGTCCAGAAGTCTTGAGGAAGTTCAGACAACATACGATGTGTTTCAACAGCGTTCTGAGTATTAACTCTGGCGTTACCATTACTTCTAACTGAAACTAATCTCTTATCTACAATAGTTTCTGCTTGTTTCTTAGCAGCTGCCTTTTGCTTATCGGTAGTTAGCTTCTTCTTCTTTATTATCTTATTAGTTTCTTTAGTTACTGCTTTATCACGAGCTTTGTTCTGCTTCTCTACAGTAGTATCGTAGTTAGTTATAGAGTCCATACTAGTCTGAGAACCAAAGTGTTCATAACCCTGCTGCTCAATACGCTTTACATACGCCTCTACTTTATCAACAGTTAAGTCAATACCTTTAGCATTAGCTACTTCCATAGCCTCGTTTATAAACTGCTGACGATTTGTTTTAATCTTCTTGTAATCTAATCTACCATACAGAGGCATATAAGTACCTCCTTCAAACAAAGTGATATCGTCACCTAGTATCTTAGAGTCTTTCTTTATATTACCATCTAAGAAAGTAGCAAGAGCATTAGAGGCTTTCTTAGCATCCGCAGACAGAGCAGAGTATGCTTCATTCTTAGCTGCTTTCTCTTCTTTAGTAGACTCTGGCATTACTCTATGACTAGCCACCGAATCAGCGTCTTTAGGTGCAAGCTCTCCAAAGGGAGTAAGCAACTTAGTATACTGAGACTGAAATTCAGCTACCTCTATGTGGACAGGACGTATCCCTTGTCTACGGGCAAAGTCCCCACTTGTCTGAGTAAACTTACCTACAAACTCACGAGCTTTATTAGTAGGTATCTTAGATACAATCTTGCTAGGTACGTCCCCCAGCACTACACCCAGTGTCCTATTATATAAATGAGGTACCTTTGAGTCAGTAACTGGTATTCTTTCTTGAACCTTGTTTACCCGACCATCAGGAGTAATAGTAATTATGCCCTCATCTACCTGATTAGCTATTGATCTATCAGCAGCTGCTTGACCTTTAGATACAATACTACCACCTACACCAAAAGGTAAGCCCAACACACCGCCAACCAGAGCTTCTACCGCAGACTCTTTCAGAGACTCTTCAACGTCAAGCTCATCCCAGTAGGAAGTAGCATTAGCAGCAGCAAGAGTAGTTGAGAAATCTTGCACACCCTCTGTTAATCCCGAAGATAGGGAAGATATACCCGCAGCCTTAGCCATAGAAGGAGTCGCGTTTGCCCTAGCTCTACGATAAGAAGCATAAGCAGCAGAGTCACCAGACTTAATGCTTTTAATAAGCTCAGGAGACATCTGCTTAAACGCAGGAGATAAAGCCTTAACAAACTTAGCAGCAGCCAGAGGCTCTAACGCACCTAAAGCAAAACCAGTACCTAAGTCTGCCATAGAAGCGTTGTATGCTTCATCCATGTCCTCTGCTTTTAAACCGATATCACCTACGTTCATAAGGCCAGAGGTTAAACCACCTGCTACCAATGCACCTGTAGTACCTGATGCACCTACTAGAGGAGCCAGAGGAGCAGCAGCAAATGCAGGTAGTGCAACACCAACAGTACCTACACCTCTAGCCACTTGATCCAGTAAACCTCTGAAGGAGAACTCACCATCTTCATACAGAGGATGTGCCTTCACCATGTTTACTTCTGCTAAGTTCTCGTTCTTGGCATCAACCATAGCCTGTCCGAATGCGCTGTCTGCGAATCCGAATGCCTCTGCTAGTGATTGACCACCCCTGTACAACAGCGCCTGACCTAAGTCAACTCCCGCGCCTACTTGATCTGCTATTCCATCAGGGCTTTGACTAATGTTTTGATCGAACTGCTGATCTGAAGCAGTCCACAACGCTTCCAGTGCATCAAAGTCTATGGCTTCTGACATTATTTAATTCCCGTAGCTTTAATAAACGCGTTTCTAAATCCGGCAGGGACTTCTGAAAGTTTAACCTCACCTCCGGGGCGTTTAAGAAGCTTAGAAAAGTAGTTATCTCCAAGATCAGCAGCAAAGTTATCTAAAGTAGTTTTACGTAAAGTTGCATTCCGATCAGCAAATTCAGGATCAATCTGATTTATAATAAGAGAAATGTCCTTTAAGTCAGAAGGATCATTCTCAATACCCGCTGCTTTTAGCTCAGCAGATAGAGTATCTGTTTTAGCACCAATTTGACCAAAACGATCACCTAATCTAGCAGCAGCAGCTGCGATATTATTCTTACGTCTGTTCGACTGTTCCCGCATAAGAGCTAATGCTAAAGTTGCATCTTTATACTTCTTAGCTTCAGCTATCGTAGCTTCATCTTTCCTAGATGCAATACCTGCCTGTAAGCCCCTACCTAAGTTAGCTAAAGTGCCTTCACCGCTAGACGAACCTGCCAACATAGCAGCACCCATAGCCATCAAGTCAACACGCTCGTTAACAGCATCGAACCAGTTATCAGCACCACTACCTTGACCTTGTAAACCTTGACCTTGTAAACCTTGACCTTGTAATTTATCAAGAGCAGTTGTGTCTTTAAGTTTAGTCTGAATCTTAGCTGTACCTAAACCTAAAGGGTCATTAACAGCAGCAGCAATGCTAGGGTCTATTGTAGGCGTACCTGTTGCCCCTTTCTTAAACGTATCAGGTGTAGTTCCTGATTTAGAAATACCTTTAGTGCTTCCCTGACCTTTAGTACGTCCCATAAGACCATCAGCAAACTCAGAATCAAAAGCCTCTCCTATCTGATCACCAATAAACTTAGCAGGTGCAGAAGCAATATCGAATATATCAGAAGGGAGGTTTCTTAGATTCTGACCTATTTCGTATGCGCTTTGTGGATTAGCCTTTAAACTATTCTTAATAGAATCTATGCTAATATCAGGAATAGTTATACCAGCCTTATCAGCTAACTCTCCAACTTTAGAAACTGCCGTATCTACATAAGGATAAGCAGCGAAAACCGCGTTATCTACATAAGGAGCAGCAGCGTCAACAGCAGTATCAAAAGCTGATCCTACTCCTGATTTAATATCACGCCCTAGTTGAAACACAGGAATCATATCTCTATTTACATTGTAAGCTACATCTCCTGCAAAGTTTCCAAGGTCTGTAAAAGCCTGTGGAATAGCCACTGAAGCGTTGTCGTAAGCGTCTTGCATAACAACACCAGCATCGTCAAACATTAAGTTCCCACGCCTAGTCACATAGTTATATGCGTCTGATATTCCTTTAAGCCTTTCCTCGTTTTCTTTACGTATCCTAGCTTGATCTACAGCCCTAGTCGCTGCACTTGTAGGACGTACTAAACTGCTAGGTAGGTTAAGAGGTATGCTAGAACCTTGTCTAACACCTCCCGCACCTGTTAAATAACTAGGGCTATTATTAAATATAGGAACTGCTGCCATTATACACCTACCTTGTTAAACATATTAACTTGCTGCTGTTGCATTTGTTTCATTTGAGATACCAGCAAAGACTCCAGCAAGTCTGCTTCTCTGTTACGTCTAGGATGTAGCTCGACATTCTTCCACTCGTCAGGGTCACGTAGCTTAGTGATAGCTGTCTGCAAGTCACCGCTGATAACTGCCTTCATTGTCTTGTACTTAAGAGCAGCAGCACCATAGTTATGCAGCAGCGATAGAGCCACTGCCTGTTGTTGTGGTGCTAGTGAATCAAACTTAGGGAATGCATTGCGTAGCTTCTGCTTAGACTTCTCGATATGTCTACGAGTAATGTTCATAGCTATCTCAGCGGGGATGTCAAAGTGTCCCAGCTCATACTCAATAGCTACAGCGTCATCGCCCTGCTTACCTACGTAAGGAAGCATAGCAGACTCTAAAGCATCAGGTAGTCCCAACGCCTTGTACTCTCTCAAGTCCATCTGACCAATGTCAATACCACCACCAAAGGTTAAACCAGACTTGCCAATAACAAGACCATTCTTCTTTGGTAGATACGTTCTAGTTTCAAAGCCTTCTTGCTGCATTAGAAACTGGATTACTGCGTCATCTTTATTCATCATTTACCTGCTTACTAAGTTAGGCTGAAAGGGGCTACAGGAGAATAGTTACCACCTGCTGGGTTAATAACAGGTAGACTAGAACTAGCACCACCCATCATACCGCTAAGGAAGTTACCCCCTAAGCTACCACCACCTGTTACAGGCATTCCTGCCACAGCTAGGCCAATTCCTAAAGCTGCTCCAAACGGATCACTAGCGTTCTCAGTGGTTTGTGTCTCAGTACCAGTCATGTTAGACTCGCCTAGTAAAGGATTAGACCCTAAGAAGGAATAGAAGTCTGATAGATTTGTACGAGTAGCATCACGAGGAGCATTGAACATACCAATCTCATTCATAAGCTCTTGCTGCGACCTAACACCACGCTGACCGCCAATCTGACCCATAACATCAAAGCCTCTCTCACCGACTTGCAACGCCATAGGCAGTAACCCTTGGGCTTGTAATGCAATCTGCTGCTGTCCTAATGCTGCTTTGGTTAAGGCTTGTTGAGTGTTACGATCAATCTCACCACCTAGCAAGCCAAGACCTTCCATACCTTCACTGCCACCATACTGCCCTATTGCTGTACCCTGCTGAAATAAAGGAACAGCTTGTCTTTTAAACTGAACACCAGACTCCTCTAATATATCTGCCATCTGTTGTTGGAAGATAGAGTTATTCTCAAGGTCACCAGACATCAACATATTATTAAGATTAGTCTGCTGAGTATTAATCAAATCAGTTAGACCACCTGTAGGGCTATACATATCAAGCAAACCCTGTTGAGCCTGTGATATTAACGGGTCTTCATCAGCAAGCTGAGTACCTTGATAGATACCTTCAGTGCCTTGGTTATATAGATTCTCAGCACCTGATAATGCATTAACACTAGAAGCTCTAAGCTCTTCGCTTAATCTAGTTTCCTGTTCGCTTTCTGTAGTTGTTGTGCTTCCACCACCTGACATCTTAAAACTCCTTAATCATTAATACTCTGTCACAAGAATAATCAGGAAGCAGTTTAAGCCATCCTTTCCTACCTTGTATTTCAATTCCATCTAATCCTTTTGACTTAGACCACTCTTCTATTTCGCTAATTAAATGTACCCAATCTTCAGCACCATCACCACCTAGTAGATGTATAAGCAATCTCTTAGTGGTTGGGTATGTAACAAGATTAGTTACTACAATACCTACTACATCTTCCTCAGTAATTAACCACAGCTGGCTATCACCTTTCTGAATACTAGTTAACACGCTTTCAACAGTTACTTCAGGTGCTTTGACTAATACCTTATTCAAGTAATGTAATACTTTATCTTTGTTACTAACCAGTTCATCTATTGTAGTAACTCTTGTAACCTTATACGTCAATTGCTTTACCTGTTACATTCAAGTCTATAGTGTCAAAGGTTACATTAGTAGTGCCTGACGCTAGTGACATCTTAACTGTGAGAGCTTGCCCTGCATTCACTGTACCATTAGAACTAAAGCTAATAGGTAAATAGTCAGAACCACTGAAGTTAATAGTGTGTAGTGTCCCTGCTATTAAAGTACCATTAAGGTATAATCCAACAGCAGCAGCAGAGCTACCTCCACCATGGCGTTTAACATTAGCACTGAAGGTTAACGTATACTTACTGTCTGACAGGAAAGTAATAGTACCTGCTGAGTGACTAGCCGTCATACCTTCTTCATCTGCACGTACAGTGTCATACGCTGTGATGGTAGCAGGAGCGGTGCTTAGTGCCATAGTAGCCCCTGCCGTAGCTAGGAACATACCTGTCTCATGTATCTCGCTAATACCACCAAGGAACCTAGCGATACGCTGTAGCTCATTGTTTATATATACAGGGTACGCTTCTATATCCTGCGGAGGAGGTAGAGGAACATACTCAAGTCTCATGCCATACCCTCAGGGCTGTACTCAATGCTGTATCCAGTTAAAGACCACACATCATCACTAGCTGATTCAAACCTAACGCCTATGTATCTACCACTCTTACGGAAGTTAGCCTTGTAGTCTTGACCTATCACAAAAGGATGCGGATCAGACCACGACACACCTTCTCCCTGTCTGTTCTCTGAACCCACATATATGTTTACATCACCCTCACCTGTGAAGTGCGGATAGATAGCGTTAACATACTTGACTCCCTTGTCATCGCCAAAGTCAATACCTTCTCTCTCAGCAGAAGAGATATAAGTAGTGCTGCTATTAACAGTCAGTCCTGTGTTGCCTTTGTAGAACTTAGGAGTATCGTACCCAACAATAAACAAAGACTTGTTCGATGGGTTGAATCGTTCTTCTCCCCACGGGGTTGAGTCAGTGTCCCAGTAACCAGAGTCATTGTCCCAAGTAGCAGGGTCAGTTGTTTCATTAGCTATCACGCCAGTAGATATATAAGAAACACCTACAATGTCTCTCTCTGACCATGCATCAACTTCCCAATTCCACACCAATGCTTTGTTGGCAGCGCCATTAGCACTATCCTGTGTAGGGAAGTAAACCCAAATCTCTTTACGAGGTACGTCAGCGACACACTTAACCTTGTCTACATGATCAGGATTAATCTGGGTGTACAGAGCCTTAGACATCTTGCTGGTTATGACAGACTTCTTAGAAGTACCATCATGTACATAAACATCACTGACACCTACAACAAAGTGCTTGCCGTCAAACTCAGTAACGCAATCACGAGAAAGAATACCCGTATCATCACTAAACACTTTCCTAAATGAGAATATAAAGTTACCGCCTATGAACTGCATAGCCCATACTGCGTCACTTTTGTAAATAAAGAACGTATCGTTGAGCGCAAGCCCATCAATACACCGACCTGCTGTATCTGGTAGAATGTTGTAACCAGCCTGTACCGCTGGGTCTACCGCATCCCATGAAGCAGGTATACCACCTAGAGGAGCTGTATCACTCCACTTAACCATTGAAGGGAAAGCCTCTGAAGAATTATCAACTATATCTAAAGCAATCAAGTAGTTCTTAAACGGACGTACAACACCTGTAGTCCAACCTGTAGGCCACGCTGTTAGGTCTGCCATCTTGCTAGAGTTAGGGCTATAGAACTGAGGAGCATCCTTTCTGTTGTTCATTATTAAAGCGCCATTAAAGATAGAGGAAGTCCATCCATCTTCATAGTCACCAGTATAGTCTACGTCTGAACCAGCTGTCTGCCTAGTTACATTGACATTAGTGTTACCATCTGTTCTGTATATCTTGTCTTCACTAGCATAGAACCAAAAAGGCGCATTGTAGTCTGTCCAAGGCACAGCAATAATAGGCGTAACGGCAGGGGTTGCAAAGACTGGCTCGTATCCTAATGCTCTGTTGGTGCGGTGGTTATCAAAGTCAATATTACTTACTGCACTCCATATCTCATTAGGTAGCTCATACGGGGACAGGTCAATGTTAACCCCTCGCGGTCTTGATATTTCTACCTTCTTATATGGCATGATTAAGCAGTCCTTTTCCAACGATAGACAACACAGTATGGAGGCATGTTCTCGTGTGCGCTTCCACTACCTTTAATTGCGGTAGTACCACTAAAGGTGTGGGTGTGATTACCTACAGTTGATGTATTCCCTGTTACTGTACTAGACTCACCATTTTCAGCTCCAGCAATACCCGACCCTCTTGCATATTCATATGTGTAGGTATGGTTGTGAGATCCGTTTGAACCTGTTGAACCACTAAAGGTGTGGGTATGGCTCGGCATCTGTGCGGTAGTCAAAGTTACAGTCTTAGCACCACCCGTGTCATTAACGCTGTCAAAAGAACCATCACCGCTATCCTGACCTACAGTAACTCTACCATTTCCATACCTTTCCCAAGTAGTACCAGAAAAGTGTGTACTAGGATTAGCACTAGATGTGGATTCATAGATAGTTCCAACAGGATATATCACATCAAAGATACCTCCTGTTAAAAGGTTAATATCAGCTGCCGTAGCTGTAACTGCTGCTGAACCAAGGTTAGGGAATTGTGCTTTCAATACACTCTTAAGAAGACGTATATGATTATCTCCCTGAGCCTTGCTGTCAGTCCCTAGTGGATTATTTGACACTAAGTCAGTTATGTATGTTGCCGTTTCAAGTCCCATTATAGCCTCTTAATTATTTACGATATTTAGCTGTCTTCTTAGCTATCTTCTTATTCTTTGCTACTCTCTGCCCTCTCTTAGGCAAAGGCCGCTTCTTATCTTTACAACCACATGACTTCTTCATAGTACTACCTTTTAGACTTAGCGCCAGAGCATTTCCAACGCTTACGTGAAAGGTTGTTAGGAGTGTTGGGATCGTTCTGCTTCTTCTTAGGCAGACGCTTCTTAATCCCAAGACTACGAGCGCAATAGCTATCGCCCTTAGATGTGCCGGGTTTTACTCTGGGGCCACCACCTTTAGCCTTACCTGCTTGTCCGTAACTAACCTTCTTACCACTAGAAGTTATCTTTACCTTTGCTTTACCTTTACGGGGTTTTCTAGTAGCCATTACTTATCCTCATCTTTTGTTTCATTAAATATACTTTGCATAGTATCAGACTCATATATCCTAATACCTAACCATACAATCGTCAGCAAAGACGCTGTAGGCGGTAGCCATGCCGCTAGTGATGCTACTGCTGTTGACGCTGCCGCTACATCTAACATATCTTTTGTTTGCTCATCCATTTGATTGACCTATAATCCAAGAAATTACAGAGTACAACCCAAAGGCTAATATGGCTATGCCTGTAATCTGTACTGTGTTCCAAAACACTGCTTTACGTTTACGCTCCTGTGCGTATACAGTCTTCTCACGCTGATCTTTAATCTTCCTACGTAAAGCTACTAGCTCAGAGTAACCATTAGGGCCATACGTATACATCAGGAGTTCTCTGAGTTCCTTCTCTTGTTGCTGTACTTTCTTGTTATGGGCATATATCTGCATTGCCTCTTGCTCAATAGACTGTCCTGAAACAAGCTTCTTAAACAGAGGAGGGTTCTCAACTCTACGTTGACATTCATTTAAATCACTTACAGCTCCGTACCAACGAGCTATCTGTCCAAAGGTATCCTCTACACCACGACCAGCAGCTACCATACGCTTGATAGTACCAAATGCATTAGTGGCTATGCTGATGGCTGTGACGGGATCAATCATTATGAAGCCTCTTGATTATATCGAGCATAAGCTTTAACAGGCCCATACTCTAAAGTGTCTTTGTTAAACACAAAGCCCCAGCACCCTACAGCGTCACAGTCTGTGTGTGTGGTTGGTGGTAGCGGATATGAAAGCCCTTTCGCAGCACAAAACTCTCTGATCTTCTTAGGTGTTGCAAATGCGTAGTAATCTACCCAGTTGCTTTCTGTCCCATCTTGGTTGTAAAGGGCGGCATAGAAGTTTCGAGGGTTAGTAGGTAGCTCTGGAGTTTCCCCTTCGTAGCTACGAAACACCACTTTCAACATTACCTGCTCACTGTCTAAGTCAAACTTTAACCCGTACCATTCAAGCAGATTGCTATTAAGGTAAGAGGTGTTAAAACTTAGCAACAAAGATTCAGTAGGCTTTTCCCCTGAGCTATAAAAGCTAATGCCAGAGTTATTATATGGCTCTCTGTATGCGGTATAGCGGCCTACCATGTTATGGTTGTGTCTGTCCCAATCTTCGTAGTTAGGGAAGACAGCTTGCAACTCTTGTATCAAGGCTTGTGCTTCAGTTAATCCCGTAGAATAATCCTGTCGCACAATAACTTTGTCACAGTAAACATCATCTCTGTAGTGATCCGCAGAGAGTTTAAATAAGGCTTCTTGCAATAGAGCGTTATCAATTTCCTGTTGTACTTCTTCTTCGCTTCTATTCCCCTTTGGGATTTCAAAGTACGATCCGTTTTTGGTAAGTGTTGCATATGTTTCAGCAACGTCTTCTTCGGATACTCTTGTGGTGTATTCTCGATTCATGTAAACACCGCCTGTTTAGTTGCCCCTACAGTTGTCCCAAATGGGTTAGTGGTCTGGGTATTCCAAAGCCACCTTGAGTTACCACTGACAGTGGAGAAAGTCGCAGATGACCGACTAAGGGCAATTCCATTAATAGTAACAGTTGTCCATCCAGAGTTGCTGGCACTGCCTGATAGAAATAACCCTAAATTGGTAATCCCATTCCAGCTAAACCCAGCAATAGTCCTGTTACTTGCTACATTAAGCGTACCATCGCTGATTGCTCCATTTGAAGGAGATTGACGATAACCATAGTACGCAGTACTAAAATAGATATTTGCTATAGCCCAAGCACCGACAGTTATAGTTTGCGTATCTAGTGAACTAGAGGCCCCATACCACTCGTTAAACGACATGGTTACTCCAGAGCCTTTACCGATTAATGCGCGAATATCTGCATCGTTTATACTTGCAATTGATCCTGACGCTCCATCTACTTCTGTGTGCATTTGATTAAGACTAATAGCACCTGACGTTGGAATATCAGACATCAGTTACCTCCTTTCAACTCGTCAATCTCTGCCTTGAGTTCCTTGACCACATCCCACAGGACACTGACCATTCTGGAGTAATCAAGTGTTAGGTAAGTATCGAAAAGCTCGCCTGTTTCTGGATCACGATCCTCTGCTTCTTTCACAACCTCAACCAAACCTGCGGCTTTTACATCCTGCGCTATAAAGCCAATGTCATTCTTGCCGTTATCAATCCAATTGTATCGTTTAGCGTCTATTTGATTAAACATTTCCATTGAGTTTCCAATGGAGGTAATGTTTTCTTTAAGCCTTGCGTCCGAGTAAGCTGTAACATTACCGCCAAACGTGGCATCGTTGTTAGTAAGGTTAAGTTGCATAGGCCATCTGCCATTGACCGTTGTCCACGTTGTCGTGTCAACACCGCCCCGCAAGATAAAAAAGATATTACTGTTGCAGTGGATCATTGACGAGTTGTTAGTTGTGTCTCTTAGATAGATCGTGGGAGAGACATTTCTAATTGCAATATTATTGGGTTGGGTTACTGATGTATTTATAAACCCAGAAGCCTGTACTCCGTCAAGAGTGTCTGCATCAAGACCAGAGCCAGAACCATCTGATTGGCTTGTCCATATTTCTCTCCAACCGGGGCTGTAGCCAGAGCCTTGATCGTTGTACACGCAAATTGTAGAGCCGCCTGTTCCTGTTGTCGGCCTTGTTATGCGTATGTGTTTGTATGTACCACCCCATGCCTCGACAAGACACCCTGCTAGTTCAATAGTACCAATAGTGGCATCGCCTGTTACAAGGTCACTGTTCCCTCCGTAAGACCAAGAACATTTTAGTGTCACTTGATTGTTGTTGAACGCGCCATAATCGTTAATAAGTTCATCAATTAGATTTGCAGTAGTAGTTGAACTATTTAAGATAGCATTATTATAAAACTTAGATAAGCTACCATCGTTTCCTGAGTGCCATACATCATTCCCAAGAACCTGAAGTTCCTTATTAAAATAAAAGTCAGGCCTGTCAGTGTAAATGTGAGCATGGCTAGTGTTCATGGGGCCAAGCTGTATATTACCATGCGCTGTAGTAAAGGTATTTTGATCTCCACCAGTTGAGTAGTTACCAGTGGTTGCAGTGATAGCGGCAAATGTAGGGCTTGCTGTAGTGGCTACGTCTTGTCCAATACTAAACTCTGTACCTGTCAGCGTTATGCCAGTGCCAGCGGTGTAAGTAGTGCCAGCGCCTGTAATTGTAAAGTTAGGGTATGTACCAGATATAGTGGTAGTACCTGCTCCTGTTAGTGCGACAGTCTGGTCAGCCTGTGCAGCTGTAGCATAATCACTGGCAGCTGTAGTTGATGCTGTACCTAAACCTAAGTTAGTTCTTGCGGTAGCTGCGTTGTTAAGGTCAGACAGGTTATTAGTTGCAATTAACGCACCAGACAATGAAGCATAGGCGTTAACCCATGCGCTACCTTCGTACACCTTCATGTCATCGGTGGAGGTGTTGAAATAGAGCATACCCGCAGCTAGAGCATCACCATCGTTATCGGTAGTAGGGTCACTAGCTTTAGGGCCAAGATATCTATCATCAAATGAATCAAAGGCTGCCAGTGCTGCATCTCTTGCAGCTTCTGCGGCAGTCTGTGCAGTACCTGCTGAGGTTGCACTGTTGGCTGAGTTAGTAGCAGACGTAGCTGCATTAGTTTCTGACGTAGCTGCATTCGTTGCAGAAGTAGATGCTTCACCAGCCTTAGTGGTAGCAGTTGTTGCGCTACCTGACGAACTAGTGGCGCTAGAGGCTGCGTTAGTTTCTGAGGTGGCTGCTGCTGTTGCAGAGTTACCTGCATTGGTTTCAGAGGTTGCAGCTGCTGTTGCACTAGACGCTGCGTTAGTAGCCTGTGTAGACGCTGTAGTGGCGCTAGAGGCGGAATTCGTTGCGCTAGTTGCTGCATTGGTTTCAGATGTTGCTGCATTGGTGGCACTAGTTGCTGCGTTGGTTTCAGATGTTGCTGCATTCGTTGCGCTAGTAGAAGCCTCTGATGCTTTAGTAGTAGCTGTTCCTGCATCTGTTGAAGCAGAGGAAGCACTTCCAGCCGCTGCTGTAGCAGACCCAGCTGCGTTGGTTTCTGAGGTGGCTGCATTAGTAGCAGACGTAGCTGCATTCGTTGCGCTGGTAGTAGCATTAGTTTCGCTAGTAGATGCAGCAGTTTCATGGTTTCCTGCTAACACCTCTGAAGCGGCTGCCGCAGTAGCACTAGCTGCTGCTGCATTCTCAGATACTAGAGCTGCCGCTGCTGCGTCTTCAGCACTGCTTACATAAACACCGGACGTATCATCATACTCTTTATAAAAGCCTGTCATAGTTTATCTCGTAGGTATAATGCTAATAGTTGAACCAGACCAGTCTGCATCCTCTGCCATCTTAATAAGGTCTGTAGCAGTGGCTTTAAACTTAGCTTCGTACTGAAGGGCTTCCTCTGTGTTCTTGGTATACAGTGATAGTTCTGTTAATGCACCATATAGAAGTAAGTCAGTTCCATATTCTACAAACCAATTACTATCAGTATCATTAACCAGATCATCAGCTACATAGTAGTAATAAAGATCAGCAGAGCTAACATCAGAGGATGGGCCAATAATAAACTTACTCTGCTTACGAGCAAAGTACTTAGGGATGCCTTGATTGTTTTGCTGCTTAGTTACAAAGGCAAGGTCTTTACGCTCAAGCTCTATAGACTTACCATTAACCACGACAGTGAGAGACTTAACTTCAAGGTAGTCTGAAGGAAGCAGCAGCGTATTGTTAGTTACTGTAATTGTAGAAAAGCCCTCCAAGATAGGAAGGCGTAGGATTCTGTTTGCTCTGTCTTGAGCTATATTGATAAACGAATCAATAACTGAATTTGATATATCTGTTCGGTTACTCCAATCCTTAACTAGAGTTCGGAGTTCGCCTAAGTTGTTTACTGCCATTATATACGCCCATTATCTGTACGGAGTTTCAAATAATCTCTATCTCTAAGACGAGCAAACATCTTTGCTTTCAATGAAGGGTCGTTAAAGAGTTGATGCATAGAACAGTTCCATTCTTTACACCAAGCATTAATTAGATTAAGGGGGATAGTAGCAACCTTACGTCCAAAGGTATCTTTGTTAGTTCGGTTTAGATTATTGTCAGCTTCGATCTTATTGTTGGTAAAGATTGAGCTATAGTCTTGAGTAGTCCCGATGCTAAGAGTGTCATCGTTGTTTTGAATAATGTGGGTACGAACGTCAGACATAGTTACTCCTAGAATAATAGAAGGCTGGAGTGCCTCTTAAGACACCCCAGCCTGTGTAGCACTTAACGATTAGCTTACGTTAAGGTCACGAATCGCACCAGAGGCGGCTTCGTTCTTAGAGGTCAAAGTGTACTCAACCAGCAACTGCTTAGACTCAAAGTCACCAGTCTTGGCGATATCGTTAGTCTGGAAGTCACGATAAGTATCAACAGAGAACATATCTGGCTGGAGAACCAGAACAGTTTCGTTGAGCATAAAGCGGTTAGGTACAACTGCCAACTCACCATAGTCAGACACGTAAACGTCTACTGCGTTAACGATAGTCTTGTCACCAACATCTTTGTAACGAGTAGCGTTACCAGTGAAAGCAGTGATCTTAGATTTCTGGAATGCGTTACACATGATGATAGAAGGAGTTCCACCCTGTACCCAGCAGTCTTCAACAACGCCAGTTAGCAGAGCTTCGGTAAAGTCACGATCAGTACCAGCAGCACCGATGTCAGTACCATTACCATCAGGAGCGTCACCACCGGAGCCAAAGCTACAGTTAGTACCCAACCAAGAAGTAACAGAAGCCAACTCACGAGCAGTACCAGCAGCAGCGCCAGCAACCTGTGCTTTGTCAGTACCAACTAGAGTCTTCTCCATGTCACGCTTGAGTTCCATTCCCTTCTTAGCCAGCTGGTAAGCCATCTGAGAAGCCCTACCCGCAGCATCAGCTGCTTCGTTAGAACCAGATACGCTTACAGTCTTAGAAGCGATCTGAGTGTAGTTACCCACACGTACAGAAGCAACAGACTCAGCGGCTGGAGCGGCAGCGCCTTCAGCAACTTTGTTGTCAGCAGCGGCAGTTAGGTCATCAGTCTGCCACTCGTGATAAGTACCAGAAGCTGTGCCTTTACCTACGTTAGACATAAATGGGGTGTCAGTAGGTGCGATGTTGTAAATAATATCTGCGAGGTCTTCGCGGATTCCCTTGGTTCCGTAAGTTTCAAATACTGGATTAGCCATTGTAATAGTCCTTTAATATAATAAGATTAAGAAGTTAGTGAGAGAAGAGCCGCAGCTGCATCTTCCACTTTACCAGAGCGTTTTAGCTTTTGCCGTTGTTCCTTAACTGCGCGAGCCTTTCGTGTTTGTGCAGTTGCTGGAGAAGATGCCTTTACTTTCTTCTTAACAATAGGCTGCCGCTTTTTCTTAACAGTAGCTTTCTTGCTAACAAGTTCATCGTAAAGACGAGCCTTATTCAGCATTGCAATATCACGAGCGGTACTGATAGTGTTTAAGGCAGCATCATCGTAACCTTGCTCCTTAGCATAATCAATAACACTTTTCTGGAAGTCTGAAGATAACCACTCAGGTACTAGCTGATTTAGTTTCTCCTGTTCCATAGCTACAATCTTCTTCTGCTGTTGCTGTCGCTGTAGTTCAGCTTGTTGTTGTGCTGCTTGGAAGTTCTGAATGTTCTGACGTAAGTTGTCTTCAACATCTTGAACACGCAGCTGCTGTCGTACATATTCAACTGGATCAGCTTCTTTGTCGATTGAAGCAAGCAGTTCTTTAGACTTATTAACCTCTGCCATTTGTTGTGCGGCAGCTAGTTCCATAAGTTGCAGATACTGTTGTCGCTCAGCTGTCAAGTTTGTCTTAATATTATCTAACTCTTGAGACTCTGCTTGTAGCTTCTGGACTCGCTTAGTGTAATTCTTCTCTAGCTGATAACCCTTCTTAAGCTCTTCGAGGTTAACTTCGTACTCTTCACCATCCACCTTAACAGCGTATAGCTCATCTTCTGAAGTCTCCTCTTGAACCTCAGCTTGGTCATCCTCTTCTTCGGAATCCCCCACTTCAGCGTCACCATCGTCTTCTTCCATTTCGACTTCGGTTTCTTCCTCTGCTTCAAGTTCGACTTCAGTGTCGTCCTCTTCAGCAGTGACCTCTTGAGTTTCCTCTTCGAGGGTTTCTTGCTCTAGCACTTCTTGATCTGCTTGCTCCGTAGAGGGCGTTAAAAGACGAGCTACTGCGTTATCAATACTGTTTTCATTCAGGGCATCCACTAGGGGTAGCCTCCTATTAAGTTATCTAATATTAATCTATGTATATATTATAGCATACTTTATGCCAAAAGTAAAGAACTATTTCAACTTTTGTGCAAATTCGTAGTTAGATACATAGCCTTCTAGGACTTCTTCAAACATCCCTATTGACTTTTGCAAGTACCATAGCCTGTCACGCTCGTCAATATCATCTGACACTGCCCACGCTTCGGCTATGTTTTCCTTAATATCAGAGACAACCTGTCCTAATAGGTCACCTCTCAATAGCATCTTAGCTGCGTTTGCTTTCTCTTCTTCGTTCAAATCACTCTCCACTCATTCTCAATTTACTATCGCCAATACCTACTGGGCGCTTCTGTTGAGCTTCGAGTCCTAGTTCCGCAGCTTCTTTCTTCTTCATCCATTCAAACTTCTCACGCTCAAACTTCATACCCTCTAGCTTGAGCTGTAGTTCTGCTTGCTTCATCTGAGCCTCTGCCTGTTGTGCTTGAGCCTGAGCTTGCTTCAACTGAGCGTCAGCAGCATCCTTCTGTGCTTCGCCCTGAGCAGCTACCATATCAGCAGACGGCTGTGGCTCTGGAGGTTTAATCTCGTTAGGATCGCCAATGAATTGACCAGCGTTACGATACCCTGCATTCTTAATGAACTCAGTGGCTAGGGTATGTACATGGTCTGCCTGAATCAAGTATCCAAACTGAGTAGAACCTATGCTCTTAAGCATTACAGATATGTTGTTCAAGTGCATCAACTGCTGGTCTTTGTTCTGGTTACCTAAACCTACAGTGACTGTCATGTCATAGCGGTCTTTCCAATCATAAGGGGCAACAGGTACAAAGCGACCACGGAGCTTGACAATATCTACTTCAGAGTTATTGGTACGGCTCAAGCGGTAAAGCTGGAGGAATAGTTCCTTAACACCAGTCTCTGCAAAGATACGAGCGATAAGCTGAATCTTCTCTTGAGAAGCAGTCATCACTTGATTAACAGCAGTGGCTGCGGTGTTGGATGTGAGTGCAGCTGCATCTAGTCCTTGGTTCATACGAGACACGCCAGCACGATCCTCTCGTTCCTTCTCTAGCTCGTTTAGGAAGGGGAAGGTAGCCTGACCTAGCTGTGGCACTGGAAGCTGTCTAACGGCTCCCTGTACCTTCTCACGTACAATACCACCAATGCGGTTGTCGATTAGGTCTTGTAGATTAACTTGGTTCTCAACAGCTGCATAGCGTCCAGCGTTAGATAGGGCTAGGTTGTCGAGAGTATGTCTCCACATCTTGCTGCGGATTTCTTGAATGTCCTTAACCAAGTCAGCAATACTAACACCAGTAAACTTGTGGGGCATCATAATAGGTGACAGGTTAATGACAGGGATACTGCCTACTTCTTCTTTGTCAAGTACTATATTACCAACCATGTGTACTTGATACAGCTTCATCTCTTCTGAGTCTTCGTCAAATACCTTAACCCAAGCCTTGACATACTCAACTACAGTGCTGTTGCCAAAGTCAGCTGTCTCGTCTACATCACCAAAGCGAGAGTCCTCTACTTGGTTCTTGATTAAACTTGATCCGTGTCCTTCAGATATATCTTCGCGGTTAAACCCTGCATCAATGAGCGATCCAATACTAACGTCCTGCACCCGTGCAACAAAGTCTGCATCCTTGATACTCTTGCTTCTCGCCTTAATCCTAAACTCAGAGGATGGGATGTTGTCAACGACTGGGCGACCCCGATAGTTAGTACGACGAACAGTAACGTCATAGAGGTTGGGGTCTTCTTCGTTAATTTCCTTATTGACAATTTCTAGGTTCTCTTCTTCTTCAAGGGCTTGTAGTTCGATGGATTCAATAGCAACAAAGTTCTCAATATCACATAGCTCGTCCTGTGACCAGCTGACCTCTACCAATCCGTTCTTCATTAGCAGGGCATCTTTGAACCATGTATACAATACGTTAAACCCATCGCATCGCTTATCAAATACATAGTTCAGGTAATCTGTGGCTTGCTGTGCAGCTGCTTCGTCCTCTGCACCTGTAGGTTCAAACTCTACAAAGGTATCGCCTGATGCGAATACTTTCATCAGTGAGGGCATAATACCTTCTACTGTTTTCAGAGTATCCCGTGTAACGACAGTGGAGAAGCCTTCTTCCTCATCGCCAAAGGGTTGACCATAGTAATAGTCAAGAGCCTCTGACTGCTGATCTGCTAGGTCACCATTAGACCAAGAGTCGGCAGCATTAAGTTCTCTGCCTATTACTTCTGCTAATGATTCGTTTGTAATGCTTTCCATCTATACGTTACTCCAGTTTTTGATAGGAAGAGATTTATCACCATAGTCATGCCAAGTACTAGACCTCCCTGCTACTGCGAACTGAGCGCACATAACAGCATACCTAGTTGCTGACATGATATCATCTTTGATAGGAACTATCTTCCCATCCTTCCGGTGATATGATCTGAATTCTTGAAACCATTCATGCAGATGGGAGAAGACCTTAAACCTACCTGTCTCCATTCTCTGTAGCATCTCCATGATGGAAGGTTCTATAAAGTTGTTGCCCTTACCTGTATCTCCAGATACTTTAGGATTACGCGCCCAGTCGTGCAACATGTTAACGCCCTGATCTCTGTACTGAGAAGCAAGGCTCACTCCGCTGCCCTTATCGCTCTGTAAGCCGTCTTTAGGCCATGCCACTGGTATCCATGCAGGGCGTTGCTTAATGGCCGCAGAATGCATTATAGCAGTCTCCTGACGGCTTGAGTAAGTGTCGTATAGATAATACGTATCACTCTCCTCGTCTATAGCAATCCAAGCTACAGCAGTGGGGTGATCATACCCAAAGTCAAGACCAGCTATTCTCTTCCAGTGATCCGGTATCTCAAAGGAGTCTATAATCAAAGAGTCCTCTGGAACGGGGAACACAAGACCAGAACCAAATACAGGTATGCCTTGGCTTCGTAGCTTCCGTTCATGCGGAGGATACTGTGCCAGTAGCTGTTCTTTAGTGTCTTCATCTAGGTGGGGTGCATCGTCCCACGTAGCTTGTATTAACTGTTGACCCCTCTTCAAGTCATTCATAAACTGATTGACTACGGGGGTCATGCCATCCTCTGGTGTAAAGGTCATCATAACGTAGCCATTAGTTGCTACAGTACGAGTGATACACTGAGTGTAGATGTTAGAGGGTGGCTGCTCATCTAGCCAAATCCAATCTACTGGGCGGCCATAGAACTTCTCTTCACCCATCTCGTATGACTTAAAGCCAATACGCGACCAACCATCAGGCTTACCATTCTTGTCGTGGTGCTGTACCATAACACTATCGTAAGTGTTACCTGTAGCGCCTCGCCTTCTAGTCTTCTCACCAATCATCGCTAGAGGAACCATACCAGTTCCCCAAGACTCTTCACTCTCTGCCAGACCAAACAATTCTGTCTGTAGGATATCTCTAGTGGTGTCGTTAGATACACCTGCCGCCCAACAGTATATAGGCTTCTCGAATCTATTACCTTTCCACCAATCAGGGTATAGCCCTGTTAAGTGACAGGCTGTGATGTAGGCTCCACTGGTAGACTTACCAATCTGGTTAGCACACATCGCCAACACCTGATGTGCATCCTTAGTGGAGTTAGCTAGTCCTCGCTGCCATTCATATAGGTTGAAATGATCCTTCTTGTTAAAGCGAACCCTTTCTTCCTTCTCCTTCAGCAGCTCTAACAACCTGACCTGTTGATCCTTTGGCAGCTTAGCTACCTGTTCAGGACTTAGCTGCATTCTTCTTCTTCGCAGTCTTAGGCTTATCTGTATTAGCTAAAGCAAGTGCTGCTGTTAGCTTTGTGATTAGGACACGTTGTTCTTCAACTTCTGATTTAAGATAATCAAAGTTATCTCTAGTAAACTGTAATATCATGTACTCGCCTTGTGGTAGAGTTAGTGTATTTCTTCTGCCTTAACATCTATGGTGTGGTTCTTACCTAAGATAGCTAATAGCTCTTTCTGTAGTTCATCGTCCTTAAGGTCTTTCGCATCCTTGTCTGTTACTATCATTTCCATAGGCTTGTCGTAGCCAGCTCTATAGAGAATGTCTTGCTGAGCCTTTAACCTAATAGACTCTTGCTTAGCTGACTGCGCTAGTTCAATAATACCTGACAACGCCATAGGGACATGAGCGCCTATGCGTTCCTTAACCATTGATTCAACTAAACGCCAGTTGTCTCGTAAACGTGACATGGCAGAGCCAGCACTGTTGGGAGAGTAACCTGCTTGCACCCACGCTTCTCTGGCACTACCTGACTCAACATAATACGCGACAAACTGAAGGAAGTTCTCATTCACATCATACTCTGAAGGATCACTCTTCTTTAAGAGTTTAACCTTCTTACGCATTGCCTTGTCTTGTTCTGTCATCTTTACCTCTAGCGGTACATGATCAATGTAGCCGGTACATGCACGACATATTGTTACATAGTTGTTATAGACGATGTGAATAGTTATAAGGAGGATGTCAATCACTGAATATCATCTTCAGTTAATCCCTATTCACTTTGTTGTCTGTATAGATATATTATAGCACACTTTGACTCAAATGTAAAGAAGTATTTATAATTAATTCACTGCCTCCTATTGTAAGATGATTAAGGGTCATGGAAGTTTCAGAATCTCGCCAGAGAGAGCGTCGAACCTTTCCCCCGATGCAGTGCTGTAGCTATGAGGGGGTAGGGGGTGCTAATGAGAATCATTATCATTTGCATTAGCGTTTGCGAATGAGAATCATTATCATCTGCATAGTATTGGCATAACCACTGCCATAACCTACAAAGTATTGGCATAATCTGTGTCATTACCTGTCGATTTCTCCAGCGCCTGTGCGTGTGCGTCGATTCAACCATGGTTATAAGCACCGCATTCTTATAAGCTTTTGTTATATCTACATATATTGATATAGCCCCTGATATGCCCAAATAAACTATTGGCATAGCCTATGACATAACACCGAGAGCCTAGCAGAGAGCCTATATAAGCCACGCCAGCGGCCACCCATGCCATGGTATACCCTGAGAGAACGCCAGCGAGAGAGCATTACAGGCCGTCCTATGGCTATCCAACTATTGGCATAGACAGTGCCAATACCGCCTAAAAAGCCCCTTTTACAAATGTCAATCACTTTCGTGAATATCGACTATTCACCAAATGAATGGCTTATAATCAATTATAACTTGACACCCTCAACCTAATCGCTAGAATGGCCGCAACAGCACAGAATGCTGTGGCCGCGAAAGGCCTTACTTTTAACCAACTATAAAGAGAATTATTATGACTACTTTAACTAAAGCACTAGCAATTGAGACAGCCGAGCAATACGTAGCAGCCACCAACTCATTGGTAAATGTTCAGGAATTTATTGCCGAGACGTTCACTAAACACCTAAGCGGCATCAAAGCTGCCGGTAAGTTTATTGTGGATATTGACCAGCATATCGAAGCGAACCACCCAGATAATCTTGCCAGCTGGCGCACCGCTCTGAACAAGATCACAAAAGCGATCAACACCGAGCGCGGCATAGGCGAACACGCCACCAAGGTAAAAGATGGCGAACTAGTCGCGGCACCGACCCGCAAACGTGCCGAGAAAGTCGACGAGAAGAAAGCGCATTTTCTCAAGATGGCCGCTGAGAGATTCAACGCCTCGGCTGATGTTGAGGAACGAGCAATGTTCAAGTTCCTAATCGAAGCCGCTCAGAAGTAATGATTGACAGCCCACGCATGGACGCGCAAGGGGCTGTTATAATCGAGTTATAAGCGAGTCTTATAATTGGATTATAACAGAACCAACAACCATAAAACGGGAGTTTACCATGAAGATAACAGAAGCAAACTGGGAAAAGAAAGTGCCAACAATCAAGATCGGTGAGGAAATGGTGCTGGATGAAAGCGGCAAGTATATAGTCAAGCCCGACGAAATAAAGCCATGCATGTTCTGGATGGAAGGGCAGCTGCATCTATCAGCTGAGGAAGGCGACGGATTGGCCGACTATTGGGAAATGTTTATTCACCCTGAGATTGAGGAATGGGCGCATGCTAAGGGTTACTATTGGGAGTGGAAGGATGCTGGCTCTCTGGTGCTTGGCAAATTATAATCCGATTATAAGGAATGCTGTAACTACTTAAACCAAACCGAGGAAATAAACATGCGATTAGATATAACCAGTAGCACTACCCGCGACGAAATACTTTTTGTATTGGATGCAATTGAGGCAGACTTTGAAGATTTGCGTCAAGATAGAGATGGACGCTATGATGCTCTCACCACAGAGGAATGGCTCGACGACGGCTATAGCAAAGTGGATGCGCTTATCGACTATGACTATAGATTCAAAAAGCTAATGGCTCAGAGTAGATTCTACTCAGTAGCTCTAGAGGTGATCGAATTATAATCGGATTATAAGGAATACTGTAGAACCTGCACACCGGATGCGTAGGTTTTATCAGTAGGCTTTAACTCCCCTAAGCAGTCCTTGGCCGCGCCTACATGGGCGGTCTATTTTAGGGAAACTTTAATTAGGTACGGGTAATATAAGAGGTGATGTATGAATAGCGCATATAAGCGTATGATTAAGCGTCAACAGCGACAGCAGAGAATCGCTGAGTTGTTGGGTTGGTTTGTGATTGGATGCGGTGCCATGGTTTGTCATGGTGTATGGTATGGCTGGCTGTTGTATCGTGCCAGCGTCTTATAATTGAATTATAACTGGAGTTTATTATGTCTGATTTAGCTAGATTCTTAATGGAAATGTTTCTATTATGTTCGGTGATCGCAACCTCTTGGTTAGGTCTTGTTGTTTATGCAGTAATAACTGGAGAATTATAATGGCTGGTGCAATTGTTTGGGAAGGTGATAGCCTTCTAACTGGTGACCCAATTGTGGTTGTGGCTACGTGGGATAGTAAGAATCCTAAGACTGGTGACATGGTGCAGATGTATATTCTGTTGGCTGATGTTGAGCCTCATACCGCTGTTAAGTCTGGGGCTGATGCTGCTGTATGTGGTAATTGTCCTCAACGTCCTAGTGTGGGTGGGTCTTGTTATGTGAAGACATTTCAAGCGCCTCTCTCTATCTATCGTGCGTACAAGCGTGGCTCTTATAATCGAATTATAAGCTACGATAAATTGCAGGGTAAACCGATTCGGTTCGGTAGTTATGGCGATCCTGCTGCTGTACCATATGATGTATGGGCTGATGTTATTGATAACATTAAGCCGAGTATGACTACGGGGTATACGCACCAGATGAATGATCGTTCGTTCGATAGGCGTATGGCTGGGATTAATATGATCAGTGTTGAGACTCCTAAGATGGCACAGAAGGCGCATGGTTTAGGGTTCCGCACCTTTAGGGTCACCAGTGATACCGATCAGGTGCTACCTAATGAGATCATTTGTCCTAATGATACCAGTGGGGTGCAGTGTGTAGACTGTGGCTTGTGTGATGGTGCAGGTGACAAGCCCAGTATTGTGATTCAGGTGCATGGTGCGCTTGCAAATCGTTATGTAAGTAAGTACGATAAGATTAATGTTGTTAACCTATAACCTTATAATTGAATTATAAGAGGAGATTTATTATGTATGATATTTATTGTCCACATTGCGGTGAGCCTTGGGAGCATGACACTTTGCATGATGTTGAGGGTATGTCTTATCTTCAAGCTGGTAAGGCTTTCACTGTGCAGGGTTGTACTATCTTTAAGATATTACGTCAGCGTATCGAGGGTACAGGTAGTATTTGTAAGGCTGATCAGGTTGTATCTGATACTGATCTGGCTGCTATTAATGGGGCGCACGAGATGAGTGACTACCCTGAAGAGTGGGATTATGATTTGGCATTTGCTATATATAACAGAGGTGATGTATGATTATTATTAAGACAAGTCCCGTGACGGGCATGATTAATACAATGGATGTTGATGTAACTGAGGTTCAGTTTGCACGATGGCAGGGTGGCATGCTTATTCAAGATGCTATGCCTGATCTGAGTGTTGATGAACGTGAATTTATTATGACGGGTATGACACCCGCTGATTGGGAGAATATGGTATGAGTAATTTAAATAATGTAATTGAAGCATGGGTGCGTGAGTTGGTTGTCAAGACTGTTCGTGAGGAATTGGCTAAGCAAATACCTACAGGTGTTAGTGATTCCGATGTATTGCAGCGGCTGGATACTATTGATACCACTGTGGATAACATCACTGATACCCTTGATACTGTGGAGTCTGAGGTATACGATCTATCTAGTCGGGTTGATGACCTAGATAATAGTTTTGGTG
>Ga0233444_10001155_pt1 | contig 30798 bp, 28 predicted proteins | sample SI_124_October20_6_FD_182792 | JGI IMG/M metagenome (GOLD analysis project Ga0233444, IMG submission 182792) | Seawater microbial communities from Saanich Inlet, British Columbia, Canada - SI_124_October2016_10_MG | ecosystem: Environmental > Aquatic > Marine > Inlet | place: Canada: British... | reverse complement strand
TCTCTAACTGTTAATGCAAAATTTAATGATCTAGCAACTGTAGACACTGTTTCCCAGGAAGTATTATCTTCTGTTTCTTGAGGATTAGCTTCTGTTAATTCGCCCGACAAAACTCGAGACCTTACTGGCATATATCTAGTTGGATTTGAACTTGGTGGTCTTGATCTCCATACCGCTCCTGATGTTTTGGTAGGTCCAAAATTACTACTAGTAGTTGTACCTGAATCTACTTGTTCCCAGGTATATGTTAATACATCCTCCTCGTCTGAATCTGTAGCTGAACCTACTAATTTAAAAGCAGTTCCTTGAGGAATTGTGTAATCATCTCCTGCATCTGCAACTGGTGGATTATTTGTAATTTCTGAAGAAGTCCAACAGGTTCGTGTATCTAAATTATTTAAAACTTGGTTGATTGTTCCATAATGAAAATAGGGATCACTATGATCCTGAACATCGTTTGCCCCTGTGATTCCAGCATATCCCATAATTGTAGTTCCACTACCAGGTTCATAATTGACTCCGGTTCCCTCGTTACTCTGTGAAAAAGTATGATTTCCTCCCATTTGATGACCAATTTCATGCGGCACATAATCGATATCAAAAAAATCATCCATATTAGGTCCACCATCATTGTCTGTAAATGAGTGAGATGAAAAACCACTACCTTTCTGACCGTCTACACATACACACCCAATACATCCAGCGTTTCCATTATTTCCACCATAATTAAATAAATGTCCAATATCATAATTTGACTCACCTACTTCAGAGGTTAACGTTGATTGTAATTGACTATTAAAACTTCCTGTATATGGATCTGTTGATGCTGTAGGATAAATTATTTCAGTTCCAGTTACAAGTTGAAATGTGATTGCCATATCTACCTCAAAAACCTCATTAGTTCTATTCAATGTAGAAACTAAAGCTGCTAAAGCATCTTCTTGAGCATCACCATTTGTGTCGTCTCCATCATCCCAAAAATTCGTATATTCTCCTGTTGTTGATATTGCAATTCTTAATGTTCTTAGAATCTGATCGTTTGCATCTCTATTTAAAGAAATAATTTCTTTAATGGGTACATTTTCATTCTCTGTTAAACATTCAAAATCTTTTTTTGAATCAATTCTCATACTTCTGTCATAAGTAATGTAAAGTGATTCGCCCCCTTTGTTTAATGGAACGGTAAAAAGAGCTGGTTTGTTTGGGTAAGTAGACATGGTTTTTAAACCTTGAGGTGTCACACTAAAACGAATCCTTCCACCTGGGTTATCTAAACTAAAACCAATATATGTTTTTATGTTTGGATATTTTATTGCAATTTCAGGAGCCAATGTAGACGTTTCTGTAACTTGAAATTGTTCCATATTTCCTTTTTTGTCAGGAAAATTTATTACGACCATGGGGTTAGTTCCAATATTTTTTCTTGAGGGCACATCTGCTAATAAAACTTTAAAATTATCCAGATTTAAAGAAAATAATTGATATTTATTTTTATTAAAATTATTTAAAATAGATGTCTTTTCAGAGGGTGTGTTTTTAATTTTTTCCCAATAAAAAGACTGAGTAAATCCAGTCATAACTATTGAACAAAAAATAATGGTGAGTAAACTTTTTTTCATGGTTTTTAACATTCGATAAAAAAGCATTGGGCCTTCACATCAAATATAATTAAATATTTATATTTACTAACGATGCCAACTAACAAGAAAATTTTACTAAAAGACTTAGGGTTAAGAGATTATAAAGATATTTGGGATTATCAAACTTCTTTACTAGATGAAACTATAGCCGTAAAAAGACACAATAGAAAAGAAAATACCCAGAATCCTACTTCAAACTATTTCCTTTTTGTTGAGCATCCTCATGTATATACACTTGGAAAAAGTGGAGACCTAAGTAATCTTTTAATTAATGAAGACCAATTAAGACAAAAAAAAGCTACTTATTATAAAATCAATAGAGGGGGCGACATCACCTATCATGGTCCTGGTCAAATTGTAGGGTATCCTATTTTAGATCTTGAGAATTTTTTTACCGATATACACAAGTACCTTCGTTTGTTGGAAGAAGTAATTATTAAAACATTAGCTGAATACGGAATTAAAGGTGAGAGAAGTAAAGGTGAAACTGGTGTTTGGATAGATACAGGAACTCCATTTGTTAGAAAAATTTGTGCGATGGGTATAAGAAGTAGCCGTTGGGTAACCATGCATGGTTTTGCTTTAAATGTAAACACCAATCTTGGCTATTTTGACCATATAATACCTTGTGGAATTAAAGGAAAAGCAGTCACTTCTTTAGAGGTTGAATTAGGAAAAAAAATTGATTTAAATGAAGTTAAAGATAAAATTCTCATTCATTTTAAAGATCTTTTCGAAGTAGAAGCATTTGCATCAGACATTTAATTTTAATTGAGTTGGAACTAGCCTAAATGTTTTTCTGTGATATTTTGTAATACCAAACTCTTTGATAGCATTCCTATGTTCTTTTGTTGGATAACCTTTATTTTTTTTCCAATTATATTCCGGAAATTCTAAATGAATTTTTTTCATAAAATCATCTCTGTAGGTTTTTGCCAAAACTGATGCTGCAGCTATACTCATGTATTTCGCATCTCCTTTTACGATAGTTTGGTATGGAATGTTGCAATAATCTCTAAATTTATTTCCATCTACAATAATATATTCAGGAATAATTTTCATATTACTAATAGAACGTTGCATACCCGTAATTGAAGCTTGCAGCACATTTAGTTGATCTACTTCATTGTGATGAACAAAAGAAACACCATACGATAAGGCCTCTTTTTCTATGATTGGACGAAGTATATTTCTTTTAGATTCTGATAATTGTTTAGAGTCGTTTAATAATTCGTGCTTAAAATTAGCAGGTAAAATAACAGCTGCAGCTACTACTGGTCCTGACAAACAACCCCTTCCAGCCTCATCTGTTCCAACCTCTAATTTAAACCCACTAAAATTATTTTTTAACATACTGCCAAATTAACATTTTTTCAAGATAATTATTTGAATTCTTTTCCATTTAAAAGTTTACTTTTGTTTTGCAGAAGATTTTTCAATGAAAAGAATTATTTACTTCCTTTTTCTAGTTAGCCTTTCAACAACAAGTGTTTTCAGTCAAGAAATGAAACCTTTTGACAAGCAGAGGAAAATGAAGGACAAAGGTAATTTTGTGCTAAATGATAGTATTATTCAAGATAATAGTAGTACAAAAAAAATTAAATTAAGTGCCAAAACTTTCTATACAGATTATAAAATTTTCTCTTACTATAATGACACTACATATATAGATACAACTCTCAATATCAATAAACACTATAAATTTAATTTTTTAAGAAAAGACAATTTTGGTTTGTTACCTTTTCACAATATTGGTCAAACTTTTAATCGCTTAACATATGATTTTGATAGAATTAGCAATACTCCAGATATAGGCTTTTCTGCAAAACAGTTTTCTTATAAAGAAGTTGAAGATATAAATTACTTTGAGGTTCCTACTACCACATCTGAGATTATGTTTTTAACTACCCTAGAGCAAGGTAGATTTTTAGATTCTTTTTTTACCTTAAATTTTTCAAGAAGATTAAATGTCTCCATTGCTTATACAGGATTGCGTTCTCTAGGAAAATATAGAGCATCTCTAGTAAGTCAGGGTAATTTTAGAACTACCTTTCATTATGAAACTAAAAAAGGTGAGTATGCCATAAGAGGACATATTTCAACTCAAGATGTTTTAAATGAGGAGAGTGGTGGTTTAACAAACGAATCGTTAGTAGCTTTTCTGGAAAATGACCCTAATTTTTCAGACAGGGCTAGACTAGATGTAAATTTAATTGACACAGAGAACCTCCTGGAAACCTCAAGGCTTTACTTAGAACAAGACTATCAACTACTTGCCTCTAAAGATTCTGTAAATCAAAAAGATTTTACTAACCTTAAAATAGGTCATGTTTTTGAAAGTAGTAAAAAAGGGTATGAATTCTTACAAAACTCATCTACAAATTTTTTAGGGAATACTAATTTTTCAGGAGAGATTAGAGATGTAGTTAAAAACTCTTTTCTTAAAAATCAATTCTTCTTAGAATTTAATTCTAAATACATTTTAGGAACTTTTAGGGTAAAATCTAGTATCATGAATTATTCTTATGGATATGATAAAATTATCAATCAAACTAGCGGAATTACCAAACAAAAGTTAGCGGGTAGTGCTGCGTCTTTTGGGGCAGACTGGAAAGCTAAAGTGAGTAAATTTCAATTAGATGCTACTGGTGAAATAACTCCTGGATCAGCGAGACTAGCAGGAACAAATCTTCAAGGAAATTTATCCTATAAAAAAGACAGTTTATTTAGCATTAAAGCCAGTGTTCTTTTAAATTCTAAATCTCCAAATTTTAATTTCTTACTTCATCAAAGCACCTATGACGAATATAATTGGGAAAATGATTTTGAAAACATAAGAACACAAGACCTAGGATTTCAATTTGATTCTAAGTGGTTAAACACTAACATTCATCTAACTAATATTGAAAACTATACTTATTTTAGTGAAGACAACAAACCAAAACAATATGTAGACAATATTACTTATTTAAAAGTGAAAGTAAATAAGGAATTTGCTTACAAAAGATTTGCTTTAGATAATACCGTTATGTATCAAAATGTTAGCGGTGGGTCTTCTGTTTTTAGAGTTCCAGAACTAGTTACTAGAAATACTTTATATTATAGAGATTATTGGTTTAAAGGAAAACCTATGCAGGTTCAAATTGGTGCTACATTTAACTACTTTACAGCTTATAAGGCTAATGCTTATAATCCATTATTAGCAGAATTTACACTTCAAAATTCTGAAGAAATTGGATTTCCTTCAGTAGATGTCTTTTTTAATGCACAAATTAGAAGAACTCGAATTTTTTTTAGAGTAGACAACGCACTCTCTGACTTTGGAAAAAGAAATTATTTCTCTGCTCCTAATTACCCTTACAGAGATTTCACAATAAGATTTGGTTTAGTTTGGAATTGGTTTATTTAGTAGCTAACTGTCTAATTTTAATTCTGAATGCAGCAAATAATAAGGTAGTAAATGGAGATAACCAATTAAAAATTGCATAAATAAAATACTCTCCAACACTTACTCCTAATACACCAGAATGATAGGCACCGCATGTATTCCAAGGTATTAATACCGAAGTAACTGTTCCAGAGTCTTCTAGGGTTCTACTCAAGTTTTCAGGAGCTAAGCCTTTTTCTTTAAAAGCTTTAGAATACATTTTACCTGGCACAACTATCGCCAAATATTGATCTGAAGCGGTAAAATTTAATCCAATACATGTACATACTGTGCTGGCAAACAACCCAAAAACAGAATCAAAAAGTTGTAACATAAAGCTACTAATCTTAGCCAGGGCTCCAATGGCATCCATAATTCCTCCAAAAACCATGGCACATAAAATAAGCCAGATAGTTCCCATCATTTTTGCCATACCTCCAGCTGTAAATAACTTTGCCAAAATTTCATTATCTGTTGCTATAGCTGTATCAACTGTTATTGCCGTCATCAATCCTTTGTAGGCTGAGTTAAATGTTAATTCAGTTGAGCCAGCAATATTCATAATAATTTGTGGCTGAAAAAATAAGGCAAAAATTGCCGCTAAAAGAGTTCCTGCTAACAAAGCGATTAAGGGAGGTGTTTTTTTAATGATAAGAGCTATTACCATAACTGGTACTAAAAATAACCAAGGATTAATATTAAAAGCCTTATCAATATCTACCAGCATCGCTGAAGTATCTGCATCACCATTAACAGTAAGTGTAAGTCCTATAATTATAAAAATAATTAGAGTGACTAAAAATGTAGGAACTGTAGTGTAAGACATATACTTTATATGTGTAAATAAATCTGTTCCTGCCATTGCTGGAGCCAAGTTCGTTGTATCTGACATTGGTGACATTTTATCTCCGAAATAAGCACCAGATAAAACCGCACCTGCCGTCATTCCTAAAGAAATATCTAGAGCTCCTGCTATTCCGATTAAGGCAATACCTACCGTAGCTGAAGTAGTCCAAGAACTACCAGTTGCAACAGAAATAACTGCACAAATAACCAAACACGCCGGCAAGAATATTGTGGGGTTTAAAATTTGTAATCCATAATAAATCATTGTAGGTATGATACCACTCACCAACCATGTTCCAGCCAAGGCTCCAACCATCAATAAAATGAATATAGCACTAGAGGTAGACTTAACATTTTCAGCAACCTCATCCATCATTCTAGAAAAAGAAACCTTATTTCTAAAACCTACTATAGCTGCTACTGCTCCTCCAATTAATAATATAAACTGATTTGAACCACTTAGTGAATCATCTCCAAAAATAAATACATTATAGGCCAACAACCCAACTAAAATAATGACAGGAATGATTGCCTCAAAAATTGAAAGTTCACTATTCTTTGTAATTTTTTGGTCTTGCATTTTTTTATTTTTTGTTTTGTAATGTTACGATTTTACAAGAAGCTATGCAAGTGAATTGAGTTGGTTACATTTGCATCCATGGATTCAATTACTCAAATTGTTTTAGGGGCTGCATGTGGCGAAATAGCTTTAGGAAAAAAAATAGGAAATAAAGCCATTCTTTTTGGTGCTATTGGAGGTACTATTCCAGACCTAGATGTACTTATTGGAAGTCTGTATTATTCTAATGAAATTGATAGCCTAGCTTTTCATAGGGGATTTATGCATTCTATTGTTTTTGCAATTTTAGGAGCCTTTATTTTTGGTTTTATAAGTTCAAAAATTTACGATTATGGGCAAAAAAGAAAAGGGACTACTAACTTAAAAGATTGGATCTGTTTGTTCTTTTTATCTATTTTTACTCATCCAATTCTGGATAGCTTCACTCCTTATGGAACACAATTATTTTTACCCTTTTCGGATTATAGAGTTGCTTTTAATAACATTGCTGTTGCAGATCCGCTATACACCCTTCCCTTTCTATTATGCATAATTATTGCTATGTTTTTTAATCGTAAAAACCCCACTCGAAGAAGATGGACTAAAGTAGGTCTTTTCATTAGTTCTGCATATATGATCTTTACCATTGGCAATAAATTATATGTAGATCAAACTTTTAAAAGCTCTTTTCAGAAGGCTCATATTAACTATTCAAAATTTAGCACACAACCTACAATTTTAAATAATATATTATGGTATGCAGTGGCAGAAACTGATAAAAATTATACAGTTGCTTTTTATTCAATTTTTGATAATAACACAAGACCTACAAACTTTATAAATATTCCTAAAAACCATACACTAGTAAATATAAATCATCAGGATATAAAAACATTACGTTGGTTTAGTAATGAATTTTATACGTTAAGTTCTATAGACAACAATACAGTTATTTATAAAGATTTACGCTACCCATTACTAGATATAAAAGATTCAACTTCTTCTCTATTTCGTTTTGAATTAATCAAGGAAGGAAAAAGATGGAACACAAAAAGCCTTTCTGAAGAAAGATTTAAAGATAGCAACATGAAAAAATTATCTAAAGAATTATTCTACAGAGCTTTTAGAGATTTTTAATTTGAGACTAAAGATTCACTAGTTAAAACTCCAACCTCTTTCATACACTTTTTTATAATCTGATATGTTCTTTCGATATTGTTATCTAAACCAATAGAAAAACGAATTAAGCCATCAGATAAACCCATTTCTACTTGTTCATCCTCTGGAATCTCTGAAGAAGTAGAAGATCCAGGAGCAGAAAATAACGTTTTATAAAAACCTAAACTTACCGCTAAATAGCCAACATTATTTTGTTGCATAGCTTCCATAAGTGCATTTGCTTTTGCTAGAGAACCTGCATCTATTGTTAACATGCCCCCGTACCCATACTCAGTATTCATCATTGATGTAAATAATTGATGCGATGGATGCGATTCTAGACCAGGATATACTGTTTTTATCCCATCATCTTGAAACTTTGAGGCCAAATAAGAAGCATTATGACTATGCTGCTTCATACGAATATGAAGTGTTCTTAAATTCTTCAAAATAGAGGAGGCACGAAGGCTATCCATGGTAGATCCAAGAAGCATACAAGCACCATCAATGACACTTCTTAATTGATCTATAAATTCTTGACTTCCACAAACAACTCCACCAACTGCGTCTGAAGAACCATTAATAAATTTAGTTAAACTATGTACCACAACATCTGCTCCCAATTGAATTGGAGAAATAGATAATGGAGAAAATGTATTATCTACTACTAAGGTTAACTTATACTTTTTTGCTAATGCAGCTAATCCTCTAATATCGGCTACCTCTAATAAAGGATTACTCACAGATTCACAATATAAAACCTTAGTGTTTTCAGTAATTGAAGCCTCAACTATTTCTAAATTTGTAATATCTACAAATGAGGTTTGAATGGCTAACCTAGGTGTAAAGTTCTTTAAAAATGCATAGGTCCCTCCATATATAGTTCTGCTAGATACAATATGATCACCAGCACCACATAATTGTAATAACACAGGAGTAATAGCCCCCATTCCTGAAGCAGATACGTTAGCTGTTTCTGTTCCTTCCATAGCAGCAAGTGCTTCCCCTAAACATAAATTACTAGGTGTGGTATGACGAGAATATAAATGACAACCATCTGTATTTCCCTCAAAAGTATCAGCCATGGTTTTGGCTGCCATAAAAGTATATGTTGATGAATCTGAAATAGAAGGGTTTACACCTCCAAACTCTCCAAAATTTTGAAGATCTTGAATATTGTCTGCTGGATTGAAACTCATGATAGTAGTATTTTTATCAAATTTAAAAATAAATAGATATATAATCAACTAATAGACATAATATTAGTTTATTTTTAATCAAAAAACACTAATTATAAACTATAATTCTTTATTTTTATATTTTAATTTAAAATTTTAGAAAATTTTTCAGTTACTTATTTTCAAATAAGAACAACGAAATAAAAACAGTTAAATGAAATTAGATCATATAGATAAAAAGTTAATTAGTCTACTTCAAAATGACAGTAAACAAACCAGCAAACAGCTTTCTTTACAATTAAATTTATCTGTAACAGCTGTTTATGAAAGAATAAAGAAGTTAGAAAAAGAAGGCGTCATAAAAAAATATGTGGCTATTATAGACAAGGAAAAAATCAACAAATCTTTCCTTATTTTTTGCCATATAAAACTATTGCAGCACTCTAAAGAATTCTTATCAAATTTTGAAAAAGAAATTTTGAAATTAGATGAAGTTTCTGAATGTTTTCATGTGAGTGGTGATTATGATTATATCATAAAAATTCATGTATCTGACATGAAAGAATACAGAGAATTCATGGTTACAAAACTTACTACTATCAAGCATATAGGAAGTACTCATAGTACGTTTAGCATAGAACAGGTTAAGAGTACAACTGAAATTCAAGTATAATAAAAAAGCCCAAAACTATGTTTTGGGCTTTTTATTTAATTGTTTGAATGTGAACCGTCACAATATCCTTGTGAGTCTGATGTATTTCCACATCCACATTTTGGTCTATCAATTTTTAAAGTTTTCATATATAATGGTTTTTGTTATTATTTTGTTACTACAGTAAAAGACATCTCTACAAGATCATCGATAAATTTATCTTTTAAGCCTTCAATCCATCTTTTAGAACCGTACTTCACATTAAAGTCTGCACGATCTATATTAAATAATTCACTTTTAAAAGTGGTTACACCATCTTCAGTTGAAACAGATGCAGGAATAGTAATGCTTTTGGTTACATCTTTGATAGTTAAGTTTCCAGTAACTGCCAAATTACCTTCAACTTCTAATACTGATGTAATTACAAATTTTGAGTTAGGATATAGAGTAACATCAAAAAAATCTGATGCTTTTAAGTGTTTTTCAATTTTTCCTGCTCCTTCACTACCAGCCATGTCAAGGTTTTTAATAGTACTCATGTCTATGACAAACTCCCCATCTTTTAAAACTCCATTTTCAACAACCATCCCTCCACTCTTAAAGGAAACTGTTCCGTCATGCGAACCTGTGGGTTTGGTTCCTTTCCATGTCATAACAGATGCTGCTAAATCTAAATTATTAACAATACCTGTTTTTTCAACTTTAACTTCCTCTTTAACAACAATTTTTTCTTTCTTTTCTCCTTTACAAGAGAATAAAACAGTAGACATAACAACTACTGCCATCATTATTTTTTTCATTTTTTAATAAATTAAATTAGATTCCAAGGTAAATGTATGCTAAATTAATTTCCATGGAAACTAAAAAAATGTTAAAATTTATTTTTTGTATCTATGATGATGGTAACAGGTCCATCATTATGAATTTCTATCTCCATATGAGATCCAAACTTTCCTGTTTGAATTTTTTTTCCGAGTTTAGATTCTAAAGTATCAATAAACTTATTGTACAAAGGAATCGCTGTAGATGGATTAGCAGCTTTCATATAACTTGGTCTATTCCCTTTCTTTGTTGATGCGTGTAACGTAAATTGACTAACGACTATCGCATCTCCTTGGTTGTCTAGTAAAGAATTATTCATGACTCCGTTTTTATCATTAAAAATTCTAAGATTTATAATTTTATTAGAAAGCCAATTAATATCTTCTTGAGTATCTTGTTCCTCAACTCCAAGCAAAATTAGCACACCGTGAAGAATATTTGCAACTTTTTTATTGTCTATAGTTACACTTGCCCTAGAAACTCGCTGAATAACTGCTTTCATTAAATTTTATATTTTTAAAGAAATACTATTTCTAATCCCAAATATCAGTTCTGTAATTTTCCTCCTCACCTTCCAAGATCTGAAGGTAGCTTTTGTAACGAGACCACGAAACCTTTTCATCTTCTAAAGCCTCTTTTACTGCACACTGCGGCTCATTCACATGAATACAGTTGTGAAACTTGCAACCACTTTTCAAAGCAAAAAACTCAGTAAAATAATCTCCAAGTTCTTCTTTCTCAATGGCTACTACTCCAAACCCTTTAATGCCTGGAGTATCTATAATCTTTGCATTAAAACTTAAATCAAACATTTCTGCAAAAGTAGTAGTATGTTGTCCTTGCTGATGTTGATCAGAAATTTGTTTTGTTTTTAAATTTAATCCTGGCTCTAATGCATTTAACAAGGTTGTCTTACCTACTCCTGAATGACCAGAAAACAAACTAGTCTTGCCTTTCATAAGGCTTTTTACTGTATCTAAGTTTATATTTTTAATAGCTGAAACCTCAACACAAGTATATCCAATTGTTTCATAAATATCTTTTAAGTAAGCAATTTCCCCTTTCCCCTCTTCTTTATAGCTATCTATTTTATTGAATACTAAAATCACTTTTATGGAATAAGCTTGCGCAGTAACTAGAAAACGATCTATAAATGTGGTTAAGGTTGGCGGGTTATTAATGGTTATTAATAGAAATGCTAGGTCAATATTAGAAGCAATAATCTGGGTTTGTTTTGATAAATTAACCGATTTTCTTACAATGTAATTTGTTCTTTCATGGATTAATTTGATGACACCAATTTCTTCATCTCCTTTTGTTTCGATATCAAATTCTACAGAATCACCCACAGCAATAGGATTGGTGCTTTTTATTCCTTTTATTCTAAATTTACCTTTTATCCTGCATTGGTAAAGGTCTCCTTTTTCAGACTTTACAAAATACCAACTTCCAGTAGATTTATAAATTATTCCTGTCATGTGGCAAAGTAAATCAATTCTTAATTAAAATATTGTACATTTAAAGTGTAATTTTTTAAAACACCTATATTATGAAAAAAACTTATTTATTGATAGCTACTTTATGTTGTTTTTTTTACACAGAAGCTCAAACATACGAATATCAAGTAATTACTAGCGTAGAATCTATTATACCTAGTGGTGCAGGTAGATCTAGATTAATTAGCACTAATGAAGCTAGAAACTATCAAGATTTTACTTCAGAGAGAACAGATGGGAAAAAAGCAAAAGATAAAAGAAATAAATCTGACCGCTCCGAGATAAGAGTTAAGAATTTCGAAGAAACTAAATTGCTTAATTTCTTCAATATAGCTGGGATTCGTTTTCAAAATATTGCAGCAAATGATGCCGTAATAACTTCTAAAATTAATACCATGTCTACAGAGGGTTGGGACTTAGCTTTTGTTACAAGTGCAGTAGAAAGTGATGCCGGAAAAGATGACGGAAAAGGAATTTTTATAACACGGTATATCTTCAAAAGACTGAAAGAATAATAAAAATTAAAAAAGCGGCTAAAAAGCCGCTTTTTTAATTATCCATTCATTATTTTTTCTTGATGATTAATAGATTCTTGGTGAATGGCTTTAAACACTCTTAGAATAAATTCTTCACTAAGCTTATTTTGCTCTCCCTCAAGAATCATTTTTCCTAAAATCTCATTCCATCTCTTAGATTGCAAAACAGCTACATTTTTATCTTTTTTGAGTTCTCCAATAGCATCTGCAATCTTCATACGCTTTCCTAAAATATCTATTAACTGATGGTCTATTACATCTATTTGAGTTCGTAACGTATTTAATGAATTTCTGTAATCTACCTCTGTATCAGTTGCTTTTCTAATTTTTAAATCTTCCATCAATTTAATTAGAGTTTCTGGAGTTACTTGTTGAGCAGCATCACTCCATGCATTTTCTGGATCTGTATGTGTTTCAATCATTAATCCATTAAAATTTAAATCCAATGCTGTTTGAGATACTTCAAATATCATATCTCTTTTTCCAGTAATATGAGATGGGTCACATATTAATGGTAGATCTGGGAAACGATTTTGTAATTCTATGGCAATTTGCCACTCTGGGTTATTACGGTATCTAGTTTTTTCATATGTAGAAAAACCTCTATGAATCACTCCTAAATTTTTAATATCTGCAGAGTACAATCTTTCAATTCCACCAAGCCAAAGAGCTAAATCTGGATTTACTGGATTTTTAACCAATACTATTTTATCTGTTCCTTCAAGAGCTTCTGCAATTTCTTGAACAATAAAAGGACTCACTGTAGATCTTGCACCAATCCATAATAAATCAATATCATGCTCTAGAGCTAGCTTTACATGAGCAGCATTAGCTACTTCTGTAGCTGTCTTCATACCAGTTTCAGCCTTCACTTTCTGTAGCCATTTTAACCCAAGCGCACCTACACCTTCAAAATTTCCTGGTCTAGTTCTTGGTTTCCATATTCCAGCTCTAAAATAGTTTACATCAGAATCTTTTAGTTCGTGCGCGATCTTTAATACCTGATCTTCTGTTTCTGCACTACAAGGCCCTGCTACTACGAGTGGGTGATTTAAACTTAAATCATCCAACCATGTTCTTAATTCTTTTGTATTCTTCATCTTTACTTATTAAATTATGCTACTTCTTTTTTTAATTAATTATTATTATTTACAATGAATATTGTTTTATTTGATCCCTTTTAGAATTGTTGCTATGTGGTTTGTTTTTTGCATCTCTTCATAAACTTGGTCAAATTTATGTTCCTCCATTAATTTTTTAAATTGTTTTAAATTTCCAATATATTCATCTAGAGTTTCTACTATGTTCTCTTTATTTTGTTCAAAAATGGGAGTCCACATTGCTGGAGAACTCTTAGCCAATCTAACAGTAGATTCAAAACCACTTCCTGCCATATCAAAAATATCACGTTCGTTTTTTTCTTTATCTATGACAGTTTTACCCAACATAAAAGAACTAATATGAGATAAATGAGATACATAAGCTATATGTTTATCATGTGAAACAGCATCCATATATCGAATTCTCATTCCTATTTTAGAGAAAATATCTAAGGCCTTCTCTTGTAATTTAAATGCTGTTTTTTCTACCTCACAAATAATATTGGTTTTTTGTTTGTATAGACCTCTTAAAGCTGCTTTTGGGCCTGAAAACTCTGTTCCAGCAATTGGGTGAGCTGCTAAAAAATTTCTTCTTTTTGGGTGCTCTTTTACGACCTCACAAATTCGTTGCTTGGTAGATCCAACGTCTATAACCAACGCATTGTCTTGAATGATATCTAAAACTTTTGGTAATACACTTAAAGCAACATCTACAGGTATTGTTAAGAATACTACATCTGCATTTTGCAAATCTTCAAAACTAGCTTCTTCATGAATAACTCCACATTCAAGAGCTTCTTTAATGTGTTGAGCGTTAAGATCTACACCATAAATAACAGCCTCAGGATATTCTTTTTGAATATCTAATGCAAAACTTCCACCTATTAACCCTGTTCCTATGATATAAACCTTCATGTTATAATCTTTCTAATGCTTCCATTATTTTTTCTTCTGGCACACACAATGAAAATCGGATATATCCTTCTCCACTACTCCCAAAAATAGAGCCAGGTGCAATAAAAATATCTTTGTTATACAATAAATTATCTACCATGTTTTCTGCTGTTATTCCTTCAGGAGTTTTTGCCCAAACAAACATACCTGTTGTGTTTTTATCATAACTACATTCTAGAGCATCAGCAATTTCCCAGACAAGTTTTCTTCTTTTTTCATATACATCATTCATTTCAGAAAACCAAGATGAGCTAACTTTTAAGGCAGCAATAGCTCCTTGTTGAATTCCATAAAACATTCCAGAATCCATTTGTGTTTTCACCTTTAAAACCTCTTTTAAAATTGAGCCTGCACCCAACACCATGCCCACTCTCCATCCTGCCATATTAAAAGACTTGCTAAAAGAATTTAATTCTAAAGCAGTTTCTTTTGATCCGTTTACGCCTAAAATACTAAGTGGATTTTTATTTAATACAAAACTATATGGATTGTCATTTATAATTAAAATCTGATGTTTTTTACCAAAAGCTATCAGTTTTTCAAATAGTTTTTTGGTTGCTTTTGCTCCAGTTGGCATGTGTGGGTAGTTTACCCACATCATTTTTATATTAGATACATCTTCTTGAGCTAGTTGATCAAAGTCTGGCTCCCAATTGTTTTTTGAAGTTAATTCATAAAAAACAGGAGTAGCCTCAACTAAATTGGTAACAGACGTATAAGTTGGGTATCCAGGATTTGGTATTAACACCTTATCCCCTTTGTTTAAAAAAGCCATAGAAATATGTAGAATTCCTTCCTTACTTCCCATCAGCGGCAAAATTTCATTATCTGGGTTTACGTCAACATTATACTTGTTTTTATAAAAATCTGCCACTGCTTCTCTAAACTCAGGCAATCCTTGATAACTCTGGTATTTGTGTGCTCCTTGAGTAACCACTGCCTCTTGAATCGCTTCAATTACTTCTGTTGGAGGCTGTAAATCTGGACTTCCAATTCCCATATTTATAATAGGTTTTCCTTGAGCTGACAGCGCTCTAACCTCACGAAGTTTTTTAGAAAAATAATATTCTTGAACGGTATCTAATCTAGTAGCTGTTTTCATCATTTTCTACCGTTTATATAGGTTCCTAAAATTTTGAATTCTTCGGCCATAATTTCAATGATTTTTATCAGTTTTTGGTAATCTGTAAACTGATCAAAAGTTACATCTACAAAGAATGAATATTTCCATGGTGTTTCTATGACAGGTAATGATTGTATTTTGGTTAAATTCATTTTACAATCACTCAGTACATTTAATAAGGCTGCTAAACTTCCTCTTTTGTGATTCAGTTGAAATTTCAAAGAGGCTTTATTTATTAAATTAGAGGCAATAGTTGGTTTTTGTGTTTGAACAATCACAAATCTTGTAGAGTTATCTTTGATGGTTTGTATATCATCTTCTAACACCTGTAACCCAAAAATTTCTGCAGCTATTTTTGGAGCAATTGCAGCAACTCCTTTTATAGTTTCCTTTGAAATTCTTTTCGCAACTTCTGCCGTATCTACATCTTCAACTAGTTTTATGTGTGGGTGTTTTTTAAAAAACTCTTTACATTGCAATAATGCCATTGGGTGAGACCAAACCTCTTTAATACTTTTAGTTGTTTCACCAGGTAATGCCATCAAATGATGATGAATGTTTAAATATTCTTCCCCTATTATATGTAAATTATTAGAATCTATAAGTGCATAATTTGGTATAATAGAACCAGCAATTGTGTTTTCAATAGCCATCACTCCATCAGTAGCAGAACCATCTAATAAATGTGCTACCAGGGCATCAAAAGACATGCATTCTTTTAATTGAATGTTGTCTCCATAGAAGTCTCTTGCTACTTTATAATGATTAGAACCTTCTGCTCCTTGTATGGCAATAATTTTATTCATTTATATCAAAAAAAAAATCTCGAATTAAATTCGAGACTTTATGTTATATAGTTTTTATACAATATACATGGAGTCTCAACTTTTACTAAAAAAGTAGAAGTAGAAAAAGAAACGAGTCCAAACGTATTGCATACTATTATTTATTTTGAAGACAAATCTAAGTATTAAATTAACATAAACAAATAATAGGGTCTTGATTTTTAAATTAATATGACATTAATAAATTAAAGCATGCTTTTTTATGATTTCAACAACTAAAGAAAAAAAACACTTTAATTAAGAAGCATTATTATGAATTTGTTGGGTGTATATGTGATGATTTTTTTTTTAATTTGTTCTAATGAAAAATTTCTGCCTCATATTCTTATTATTTATAAGCTGGAGCTTGATTTCACAAGATCTAGAAAAATACACAAAACAATATCCAAATGATGACGTTGTTAGGCTTCAACAAGAAACTATTATTACTATTAAACTTAATAATGGAGTATTTACCATTCATAAAGAGGTATTTGAGGAAGATTTGTATTTAAATAATTCTGCCAATTACAATTCTAAACGATCCATTAGTTATTCTACCTTTTTTAACCTAGACAAAATTGAAGCCTCTTCTTTTAGTAAGCAAGATGGAAAATATGTTGAAAATAAAGTGGTTAACTTCAACGAAAAAAATAATTTGAATGATTCTTTTTATGATGATTCTAAAGAAGTAGGTTTTATTTACCCTAAACTTGCTAAAGGAAGTAAAACCAGAATAAAATTAACATACAACATAAAAAATCCTAGATTTCTCAATGCTTTTTACTTTGGAGATTTTTATCCTATTATTAATAACAAAGTAACCATTATTGCAGACAAAAATATTGGGTTAACTTTTAAGCCTTTTCAATTAAATAATGGGGCAAAAGTTACTTTTAAAAAAAAGAAAAAAGGAGCGAATTATGTGTACACATGGTCTGCTAAAAACACCGAAAAATTTGAGATCGAATCTAATGCACCCAATTACAAAACAATTTTACCTCATATTATTCCAATAATAACTTCATACCAACAAGATGGTAAAACCAAGAAATTATTGAATGGTGTTGAGGGGCTTTATTCATGGTATTATTCGTTGGTAGAGAACATAAACAAAGAAGAAACAGATCCTGCACTTACAATTCTGGTTGAAGACCTTACTAGGGGAAAAGAATCTGATATAGAAAAAGTAAAAGCCATCTATTATTGGACACAACAAAATATTAAATACATCGCTTTTGAATATGCTTTAGGTGGTTTTATACCAAGAGAAGCTAATGAGGTCTTTCAAAAAAAATATGGAGATTGTAAAGACAATTCCAGTATTTTATTTAAAATGTTAGAAATTGCAGGTTTACAAGGTAATCTTACCTGGATTGGCACAAGAAAAATACCCTACACCTATGAAGAAGTTCCAACACCAGCAGTAGATAATCACATGATTTTATCTTATGAAAATAAGAACAATACCTATTACCTAGATGCTACGGGAAGATACATTCAAATAGAATATCCGTCTTCCTTTATTCAGGGCAAAGAAGCCTTAATTGCAAACGGAAATAATTTTAAAGTAAAAAAAATCCCTATAGTACCCGCTCATTTAAATAAAGTTGTAGATACTACCTATATTCAAATATCTAACAGAGATATTATTGGTACCTCTAACTCAACATTTTCTGGCTATATCAAAAATAATTTATTTTATAATTTAGAAAACACCCGAAAAGAAGCTGATGTAAAAGAGTTATATAACAAACGTTTTCTAAAGGGTAGTAATAAGTTTCTAATTAAATCTTACAAAGAAGAAAATAAGTTTAGTTACGATAAAGACTTTTCGGTATCCTATAATTTTAGTATTCAAGATTATGTTCAAAATATTGGGTCTGAAATTTTTATTAACCCACATTTTAATAAAATTGTTTCATTTGTAAAAACAAAAGAAGACAGAAAGTACGATATTGAGTTTGATTATAAGAGGCAGTTCTCCTATACAAATATTATTGAGATTCCAGATGGTTATGAAGTTTCCTACATACCAACATCCGTCTCATTTACAAATAATTTAATTAGTATAAATCTTTCATATTCAACAGATAAAAATAAAATTGTATGTAAACAAGATGTTGTTTTTAATTTTATTAAACTAAATAAAGCACAACAACAACAGGTAAATATATTTGTTGAAAAAACTGAAAAAGCGTCAAAAGAAATTATCATCTTAAAGAAAAAATAAATACCCACATGACACCTATAAAAAACTTCATTTTAATCCTATTTATTACTTGCAATAGTATAGCCCAAACAGCACCATTCTATGAAAGTTATAACTGGGAAACAACCCCAAGCTACCAAATTGAAGGATCAGATAACGATATGGTTGCCATCAAAGACAAAATAGTCACAGAATTTTACTTTGAAGATCAAAACCTTACTGAGTACTATTTAGAACACAAAATTTTATGGCTAAATTCTGATGATAGAATTGAAGAATACAATAAAATCTATTTGCCTTTTTCTAACAATGCTTCGCTTCAAGTAAGTAAAGCTAGAGTAATAAAAAAAACAGGGGAAATTATTGAACTGGATGAATCTAAAATTCTTTCTGCAGAAAATGAAGAATCAGGAAGAAAATATAGATATTTTGCTTTAGAGGGCATAGAAAAAGGAAGCATTATAGAGTATTATTATGTAGTAAAAAGACGTCCAAAATACCAAGGTGCCCGTGTAGATATTCAAAACGACTACAACAAACAAACCGTAGAATTTGATTTATATGCACCCGCCAATTTACTCTTTACATTTAAAAGTTTTAATTTAGATAGTACGGTTTCAAAAGATGAGACCTCTTCAGAAAAAATGCACTGGCAATTGGCGGTTAAAGATGTAGTTGGCATAGATAAAGAAGAGCAATCTCCTTACAGAGCTGCCCTTGGATTTGTAATGTATAAACTTCATCAAAACACCTATAATAATTCAATTATTACATCTTACAATGAGGTAGCTCAAAATTTATTTGGATTCTATTATCCAGTGTATAATGAAGAAGAAACAAAACTCATTCATAAGTTTGCTAAAAATATTAAAATAGAGGAAGATGAAAGTGAAGAAAATAAAGCAAGAATAGTAGATTTATACATTAAAGAAAATATTTATATCTCAGAAAATGATTCTGAAAACTTAAAGAATCTTACCAACGTCTTAGATACTAAAACTGCCAATGAAACAGGTATTGTAAAATTATATGTTGCTTTATTTAAAAAGTTTAATATTACCCATGAAATGGTATTAACCTCCAACAGGTTAAAATTAAAATTTGATAAAGAATTTGAGGCTACTAATTTCTTACAAGAATTTTTATTTTATTTCCCAGTATCAAAAAAATACCTTTCACCTAGTAAGTTCGGAACTAGATTTGGCTTTCCACCACCCTACTTTATGGATAATTACGGGCTTTTTGTAACTGGCTATGATATAGACGGCAAAAGAAAGGCTTTTTCAGAAGTTAAATATATAGAAGGTATTCCTGCAAGCTCCTCTAAAGACGAAATGTTGATAGAGGTGAATTTTAATAAGGAAGATTTTACTAAAAATACAATTTCATTGGAGAGAAAATTAAATGGATATTATGCTATGAACATACAACCATTTATGAATTTAATTCAACCAAACCGTAAAAATGAAGTCATAGACGAGTCTTTTGCACAAAATACAGACAAAGATGCCAAAGTATTAAAAAGAGAGCTTATAAATGAAGATCCAAGTCTTTTTGGAGTGAAGCCGTTTGTGGTGAAATTTGATATTAGCTCAGAATATTTTGTTGAAAAAGCAGGAAATAAATACCTATTTAAACTAGGAGATTTAATTGGTCCACAAATGGAAATGTATCAGGAGAAAAAAAGAATTTTACCCCTAGAAGCAGAGTTTAATAGAAGTTATTACAGAACTATAAAAATAAACATCCCAGAAGGCTATCAAATTTCTAACTTAGAGGATATTAAAATAAAAAATAGCTACGCCATAAAAGACAAAGAACTCTTTATTTTTGACTCTTATTATACTTTAGAAGGAAATGTATTAACTGTTACTGCAGATGAGCACTACAGAGAAAGTATAGTAGCTCCAGAAATATTTGAAGCCTATAGAACTGTTATTAATAGCGCGGCAGATTTTAATAAAGTAACCCTTGTTTTAGAACCTAAATAAATTTATACTATTTTTAGCTCTGGGTCTCTATTTGAAGAGACCTAATTAATTATAGTAACATGAATGTACTGTTTATCATCTTAGTGGCATTGATTTTTATTGTGGTAGCCATTGCTAAGTTTAAAATACATCCATTCATTATTCTGCTACTAGCTGCTGTATTGGTTGGGTTTTTAATTGGTTTAGAACCCCAAGAAATTCTTGGCACCATAAGTCTAGGATTTGGCAATACATTGTCTAGCATTGGAATTATTATTGCCTTTGGATCCATAATAGGGACCTTTCTAGAAAAATCTGGAGGTACAAAAAAGATTGCTAATACCTTACTTCGTATTATTGGAACAAAAAAATCTCCATTAGCTATGAATATAACCGGTATGATTGTATCTATACCTGTTTTTTGTGACTCTGCTTTCATTATTTTATCTTCATTAAACAAAGCTTTAAGTAAAAAAACAGGCATCTCATTAGTGGTATTTGCTGTAGCCTTATCTTCAGGGCTTTATGTATCTCATGTATTTATACCTCCAACACCAGGGCCCCTTGCCGCAGCAGCAGCCTTAGAGGCAAATATAGGCCTAGTCATACTTTTAGGAATTGTGGTTGCTATTCCTACGGCATTGGTAGGATATCTGTGGGCTCTTAAATCCAATACCCCTATAAATACAATCGAAGATATTACACCAGACAATACTGCAGAACCCACAAAAAAACTACCATCTTTACTAGCGGTTGTGGCTCCAATTCTTATTCCTATTTTACTCATTGCTTTACATTCTATTGCTAGTTATCCAACCGCTCCTTTTGGCACTGGAACAATTGTAGATGTATTGGCGTTTATAGGCAATCCAATACCTGCGCTTTTTATAGGAATTCTATTTGCAGTTACATTGGTGTATAAAACTACAAATGGTCAAGAGCGTTTGGGATGGATTAGTACTTCGTTACAAGATGCAGGCGTTATTATTTTAATAACAGGAGCAGGTGGTGCCTTAGGAAATATCTTAAGAGCTGCAGAATTAGGAAATCTTATAGAAACTCATTTTTCAGAAATACAACTAGGTCTTTTTTTACCGTTTATTTTGGCAGCTATTTTAAAAACAGCCCAAGGATCTTCTACCGTAGCCATTATTACCACGGCTACCATTATTGCACCATTAACCCCTTCATTAGGCTTAGATACTGAAATAGCCAAAGCACTAGCTGTGCTTGCCATTGGAGCTGGCTCTATGACCGTATCTCACATAAACGATAGCTATTTCTGGGTGGTCTCTCAGTTCTCTGGGATGACAACCAAAACCACCTTAAATAGCCATACGCTAGCCACTTTTTTTCAAGGAATTGTAGCCATTACACTTTTATATATCTTACAACTAGCTTTCAAATAATTATCATATGAATATTTTAGTAGCTCCAGATTCATTTAAAGATAGCCTTAGCGCAAGTGAGGCATCACGTATTATATCTGAAGCTATCTCTGCCGTAATTCCTAGTGCGTCTATACGTCAAATTCCTATTTCTGATGGTGGAGAAGGCTTATTGGAAGCCCTGCTAACACCATTGCAAGGAAACCTAGTTTCAGTATCAGTTAAAGACCCATTGCATAGAACTATAGAAGCTAGTTACGGCCTTGTAGACCAGGGTAAAACAGCCATTATAGAAATGGCTACTGCATCTGGTCTAGAACTTTTATCAATTGAAGAAAGAAACCCACTTATTACCTCTACCTACGGTACGGGAGAACTCATAAAAGATGCGCTAGACAAAGGATGTACAGAAATTATTATTGGGCTTGGTGGTAGTGCTACCAATGATGGTGGAATGGGAATGATAAAAGCTCTAGGTGGCTTGTTTTTAGACCAGAACCAGCAAGAAATTGAAGAAGGTGGAGGAGCCTTAAATACTCTTTACAGCATAGATCTTAGTGGTTTAGATAAAAGATTACAGCACGTAAAGATTATTTGTGCTTGCGATGTATCTAACCCACTTACTGGACCCTCTGGTGCTTCCTATGTATATGCCAAACAAAAAGGGGCTTCTGAAGATATGTTAACGGTCTTAGACAGAAATCTTAACAAGTATGCAACTGTTGTAAAAAAAACACTAAAAAAAGACCTGAAATATATTCCTGGTACTGGTGCAGCTGGAGGAACCGCCATGGGCTTACTTGCTTTTTTAGACGCTACCCTAACCCCAGGTATTACCCTCATTACAGAGCTTTTACAATTAGAAAAACACATGAAAGAGGCGCAACTGGTAGTAACAGGAGAAGGAAGAATAGATGCACAAACGCTTCATGGTAAAACCATTATGGGCATAGCTTCCCTTGCAAAAAAACATAGCGTACCCGTACTTGTTTTTACAGGAAGTATTGGGCAAGGCATCTCTGAGATTTATGACCAAGGGGTAACGGCCATTTTTTCTATTGTTAATAAACCTATGAGTTTAGAAACAGCCATTAAAAACGCAACTCAATTACTTCACGCTTCCGTAACTAATGTTTTTACTAGCTTAAACACCTAACTATAAGATCTTTTCTTATCCCTAGAAATAGGGATCTAGATTATCATTTGTCTAAAAAAAGAAAACAGAATTATAACTTAAATATTGAATTAAAAGATATTAATTCAAGTTTATTAATAGTATTTAAACTGAATGTTAGTAGCTATTACACAATAGTTACACAAAATAAAAAATCGGGTAAATTGATTTATAAAACAATAATGGAAAAATAAAAAAATAGCCACAACACCGTATAAAAATAATTGCTTTGGTTCTGGCTATTAGGAAAGTCCTCGCGGTCTTTCTATCTGTGCTTTAGTGATTAACCTTAGTGATTAACAACAGCAACTAATCTTGTATAACAACGTTATATTTTTCATCTATCTAAACCAAAGAAAATCTACCATTTGTCACTTTAATAACGAAAATTTATTTGAATAAAAAGAAGTTACAACTATCAAGAAAAGTATTATTTTAGCAAAAAAAAATCTTAATTGCTAACTTTCCTAATTACTGCAAAAATCTTAATGTAAAACCTATTTTCTTACATAACATAAAACCATAATTATGTAAGCACGTTATCATAAAGAAATAACTATTTTAAAGGTCTAAATAAGCTGAATAAAGACTGTAAACAAAGTAGACAAACATAAAAAAATGACCATGAAAATTATGAAAAGAATCTCAATTATTTTAGTAACATTTGTACTTTTAATAAGCACTGGCTGTGCTACAATTATAACTGGGTCTAATAGAGTTGTATTATTTGAAACAGATCCTTCGGGTGCTAAAGTTTTTGTAAATGGTTTTGAAAAAGGAAAAACACCTGTTCAACTAAAAGTAAGAGCTGATGATAGAATAGACTTTAGGCTAGATAACTATAGAGAAAGAGTTGTTGTAATGGATAGTAAGTTTAATGCTGTAGCCATATTAAATGCTCTTAGTATTCTAGGATGGGGAATAGACGCTATTACAGGTTCACTTGAAAGAGTTGATACAAAATATGTTAAAGTAACTCTAGAGAAGTCAGAAAAGACAGCTTTTATAAACTACATTGAAAATGGAAACATCTCAAAAGTAAATATTGACCAGAAGAACAAAATTATTGAAACAATCATAATTCTTAACGAAGAATAAGAGTTGTAATTACCTTTAACATATTAGAGTAAAAAAAACACCTATGAATATAAAATACATACTAATATTGTTTTTTATAAGCATCCAATTTACGAATGCTCAAGTAACAAAAAACAATAAACTTTATGCATCTAGTGAGCTAAGTATAGGAAATTATTTAGGATTGGATGTAAACTTAAATATGATTACTAAAAAAAATTACATATTTAAAGTTGGTTTTAATGGAAATTTTCGTGGCTCAAAATTAACACCAAGTGATTATGTAGACAGAAATGATCCATTTCTCTTTGGAGGACCTAGAGACTATTTTAATAGCTTTCAAGTTGGTTTTGGAAAGCTATATAATATTGGAAAAATAGAAAACTTAGATGAAAATGGTATTGTAAGGGCCAACATATCTTTTGGGTTAGGTATTACTGGACTAAAAGAAAGAGTAAATTGGCGTTTAAATAATAATTCCTATTATATTTCAGATGAAAAAAAAATCAGTACTATTAGCCTTATCATTAATCCTAAAATAGAATTTCCTTTGAAAAAATTTTTTGGATTAACTATTTCTCCGATGCTTCAAATAAATAAACATAGAACATACTTTGGCATTGGTATTGGGCAAATGATTGGATTAGTTAGATAAAAACAACTGCTAAGTAGCGAAGGTTTATTTTTTAAAAAATACTTTTACATTTTATTCTATGGAACTTAATATTTTTGGAGAACCACTTATTCCGTGTTGCACAGATCCTATGACAGGTTATTTTAGAGATGGCTTTTGTAGAACCATTTCAGAAGATACCGGCACCCATACGGTTTGTGCAGTAGTAACTGAAGCGTTTTTGGTATATTCTGCTTCTAGAGGAAATGATTTAATGACTCCTATACCTCATTGGAACTTTCCAGGCCTACAACCTGGAGACAAATGGTGTTTGTGTATTTCTAGATGGTTAGAAGCCGAAAAAGCAGGTAAAGCTCCGCCTATTATTTTAGAAGCTACCCATCAAAAATCATTGCAATATGCTTCTTTAGAATTATTGCAACAATATGCTTCTGTTTAACAGAGACTTTCTTATTAAAGGGATGCTATAACTTGTAATGCGGCATTTTGTCCTGCTATCATAGCGGCATTTAAAGAGCCATTTAACTGCACATCTCCTGCTAAAAAAATACCAGAAGACAGCTGTGTCTCTGAGGGTGAAACTTCATATTTTATGTTTTTTAAATCTGGTAGTGCTCTTTTAATACTATAGATTTCTAAGAAAGTTATAGTATCTATATGACACTCATCTTTTAATTGTTTAACAACAGCAGCTATTAATTGTTCTTCAGATAACTGATGTTCTTTTACAACCGTTACCGATAGTAATTCTTCGGTATTATTACTATGTGAAGCAACACTGGTATGATAAAAAATATTATTGATAAGACTATCTTCCATAGAAACTAAGCCAATAATAGGTTTTTCTATTACACGTTTGTTTGCGGTAAAATAAAGTGTTTGGCAAGATTTCCAAGTAAGATTTTTTGATGGTGCATTTTTTACAAGTTTACTGGCATCTGTAGCAATAATTGTTGCAGTACTTACTAACTTATCTTCTGTATGTAGTATAATTTCCTTATCAGAAACCGAGGTTACTTGGGTGTTATATTGAAAATTTGTGTTCTTTAAATTTGATACTAATTGTTTTGAAATTTCTTCCATACCTCCTTTCGGAATTACAGCCAATCCTTCTCCAAACATTTTAAACACAAATTCAAACATTCTACTGGAGGTTGTTAGCTCATTTTCTAAAAATATTCCTGTGAAAAATGGAGTAAAAAACTGAGCTATAATTTGGGAAGAAAACCCAAACTTTTGCAAATATGCTTTGGTACTTATTTCATTAGATGAAAAAATAGCCTCTATAGATTTATTTTTTAGTTTCAAATTCAATTGAAAAATTTTAAACTTATCTGAGAGGGTTCCTATTCCTGAAAATAGTGTGGAAAAAAGTGTGGAAATATCTCTTAAAGGGTCTCCAATAACTTGTTGTTTCCCATTTTTAAAAATAACAGCACCAGGTTTTAATTTTTGTAGCTTAAGAGCCTTAAAATCCAAGTATTTTTGGGCAGCTGGATAGGATGATAACAATACTTGAAAGCCATGATCTAATTGAAAACCTTTTTTAATATCTGTTTTCACTCTACCACCTGCTCTGTCTGATGCTTCAAGAATAATAGGATGGTAACCTTTGTTTTCCAATACCTGCGCAGCTACCAAACCACTAACTCCTGCTCCAACTATGTAAATTTTAAAATCTTTTTTATCCAACAGTCTACAATTAAAAAGTTATTTGTAAAATTACTATTTTAAATTCTAAAATAATTATTAATTGATAGACTTCATATGATTGAAATTACGCGTTTACTCCTAGACTTTGGCTTGTGTATTCTGATATGGATGGTGCAATTAATCGTCTATCCTAGCTTTCTTTTTTTTAGTGATAATAATCTGTTTACCTGGCATAAAACCTACACCAAAGCAATTGCTCTCATTGTGATTCCTCTTATGCTTGGGCAGTTAGGTATAGCCATATATCAGGTGTTTCTTGCACAAAATATCTATACTTTAGTTAGCATTGTATTTGTGGTTTTTCTATGGGGCATCACTTTATTAAAGTTTGCGCCTATGCATCAGCAAATTTCTGAAGGAAATACGCAAATTCAACTCCTAAAAACATTAGTACAAATGAATTGGATCAGAACCATGATTTGGACTTTGTTGTTTGTGTTGAGTAGTGCCTCAGTTTTATTTTTATAGGATTCCTTATATTCGTTTACTACATTCACAGAAATAAATTAATGATTAAAAAACTAGACCATACTAACCTAGCGATTGCTACTAAAATGCGTGTTGTTTTTCAAGAATCATATGCAGTAGAGGCTGCATTGCTAAATGCTACCAATTTCCCGCCTTTACAAAGACCTCTTGAAAGTTATATAAAAAGTACTACTACGTTTTTTGGATACCATATTAAAGATGAAATTGTTGGTATTGTAGAAGTTAGCCCAAAAGAAAAAACTACGCATATTAATAGTTTAGTGGTATCTCCTCATTTTTTTAGACAAGGTATAGGAAGGGAATTAATGAATTATATCTTACAAAAATTTTCCTCTAAAGTTGTAACGGTTGAAACTGGTCTTGAAAATATACCTGCATCAAAATTGTATACAAGCTTTCATTTCAAGGAAGTGAAACAATGGGACACAGATCATGGTGTTCGAAAAATTCGGTTTAAACTGAGTAGATAAAAATATATTATTAAACAAACAATGAAAGTAACAATACCATTGTTAAACCACATAAGGCAAGTATCAAAGTCATCATAGACCAGCTTCTAAAAGTATCTTTTTCTGATAGTCCTAAATAATTACTTACCAGCCAAAACCCACTATCGTTTACATGAGATAAGATAGAAGCTCCAGCGGCAATTGAAATTACAATAAGTGCAGTATGGAATTCGCTTAGAGGAGTTGTAATAAGTGATGATGTTATTCCGGCAGCAGTAATCATTGCAACTGTTGAAGATCCTTGTAAAATTCTAACACAAACCGCAGCTAAAAAAGAAAAAAGTAAAACACTTAAACCGATGCTTGAAAAATAATTGGCTAGCATCTCGCCAGTACCTGTGGTAATCAACATTTGTTTAAAAACACCACCCGCTCCTGTTAATAGGATAATAATTCCTGCTGGCGCCAATGATGCAGAAGTAATTTTTGATAAAATAGCTTTAGAAACCCCTCGTCTAATTCCAAGAAGATACCAAGCCATTAAATTTGCAATAATTAATGCAGAAAAAGGATGACCTATCATTTGTAGCCAAGTAATTGTTTTATCTGAGAGATTTAAACCAGAACCTAAAGGACTATTTAAAAGAGTATTCAAAACAATTAACAAAATTGGGGTTGCTATAATTGAAAGAATTAAACGAATTGGAGGGAAATTATCAACTACCTTTTCATCTATTTTTTTTGGTGCAGCTATAAAAATTTTAGAAGCAATAAACTTTCCAAAAATAGGTCCGCTTACTATTGCCGTTGGAATACCTACAATAAAACCTACTAAAATAACCCAACCCAAATCTGCATTTAAAATATCTGAAACAGCAACAGGGCCTGGGGTTGGAGGAATAAAAGCATGTGTAATAGCCAATCCTGCCAGTAATGGAATAGCGTATAGAAGCATAGACTTCTTTGTTTTTCTTTGTAAAGAATAAACTAAGGGAATTAAAATTATAAAAGCTACATCAAAAAAAACAGGTATGGCAATAAAAAAGCCAGTAATCATTAATGCCCAAGAAGCATTTTTTTCTCCAAAAGCCTTCAGTAGATATTGAGCTAAAGCTTCTGCACCACCAGAATGCTCTAAAATGGCACCAAACATGGCACCAAGCCCAACAACAACAGCCACAAATCCTAATGTAGAACCCATTCCCTCTTTCACTGTATTCATAATTTCAAGAGGTGCTACTCCTGCAAGAATTCCAACTAAAATACTTGAAATAAGAAGTCCAAGAAAAGGCTGAATCTTAAACTTTAAAATCAAAATAATTAAAATAGAAACTCCTATTAAAACTGACAAAAGAAGATGATAGTCTATCATATTAATCCCATTTAGTGTGAAAAAACTCGTTTAAAGAGCTGTCTACTCTTTGGTAGGTATGTGCACCAAAAAAATCGCGTTGTGCTTGAATAAGATTTGCAGGTAGGTGTTCTGAGCAAATAGCTAACCAAAAATTATACGCTGAAGAAAAACAATCTAAAGCAATTTTTTGATCTATTGTATGATGAATTAGTTGTGCAATATTTGGTTCGTACTTAGAGAGATGATGTAAAATCTTTTCATTTTTGAGTAACGATTTTTCACTTAATAATAATTCACTTAAATTTTCCATTAAACTAGATCGAATAATGCAACCCTCTGTCCAAACTCTTGCTATTTCTGATGGATTATAATCCCAATTATATTTTTTTGAAGCAGCTTCAATAAGATTAAAACCTTGGATGTGATTAATAATTCTAGAAAAACTGTACGCTTCTTTTAATTTTTTTACATCAAATGACGCTTTATGAAGAGGTGTAGGTTTTCTATCCGATAATACCTTTCGTTGTTTTTTTAGACCAGATAGATAACGAGCAAAGACAGCTGAAGACATCATGGTATTTGCCTCACCTAAATCTAGGGCAACCTTAGTAGACCATAATCCTGTACCCTTACTTCCTGCTGAATCTAAAATTAGATCTAAGAGATAGGTGTCACCTTCTTTTTGTTGCAAAATTATTGATGTTATTTCTAGTAAATAACTCGCTTCAGATCCACAATTCCACTCTTCAAAAATTGATGAAATCTCAGTATAACTCATTTGATGAGCCAACACAGCATAGGTTTCTGCTAATAATTGCATTTCTGCGTACTCTATACCATTATGAACCATTTTTACGAAGTGTCCTGCACCATCAGCACCCATATAGGCTTCACAGGGTTTTCCTTTGGAATCTTTTGCTGAAATATTTTTCAAAAAAGGACTGAGATTTTTGTAGGCTTCTTTACTCCCACCAAACATAAGCGATGCTCCATTTCTTGCTCCTACTTCACCTCCAGAAACTCCACACCCAACAAAGTGTATGTTTCTTTTTTGAAGTTCTAATGCTCTTCTTCGTGTATCTTTAAAATAAGAATTCCCTCCATCTATAATAATATCCTCCTCACTAAGTAAGGGTACTATTTCATTAAGTAAATCATCTACAGCAGAACCACTTTTAATCATTAACCAAACTTTTCTAGGACGTTCTAATGCATTTATAAACGATGAAATATTGGTAAAACCTTGTAGATTTTTAAACTGAGAATTAGTAGAAAGAAAATCAAAAACTACCTGCTCTTCACCTTTTACAAAACGATTATAAACTGCAGTTTCCAAACCACACTCCGCACTATTTAGAGCAATGCCTTGCCCCATTACTCCCAAGCCAATTACTCCAATTGTTGCAGGAGTTGTAACTGGAATTTTATCTATAACTTCTTCAACCATTTGCTTAATGGGTTTGTTGCAATTAATATGAATACCATAAGAAGGAAATTCTATAGTCTCTAGTTGAGACTGTAATAATTCAGGTTTAAAAAAATGATTTTTTCGGTTTGTTAGGCGAGATAGAAGTAAATCAAAAGATCCATTAAGAACAATCCAAGTAATGTTATTATTAAACTTAGAGAGAATAGTTCTATATTCTTCTTTTAACGCAGAGCAAGCCAAAATACTTCCACCACTCAACGTCCATTCTTTAATCTTACTTGCTAAGTCTAAGAGCCATGGAGCCCTATCTGAATCTGTTAATGCCTGACCAGATTTCATTTTATTTATATTAGCTAACGTATGAAAATCATCAGCGTCATAAAAAGGTTTTGACATTCGTATAGAAAGCTGTTTACCGAGACTTGTTTTTCCCGAACCACTAACTCCCATAATGATAATCATGTCTATTTTTTTGCTAAAGATATAAAAATAAAAAAAGCATCTCAAAAGAGATGCTTTTGCGGTCTGGACGGGACTCGAACCCGCGACCTCCTGCGTGACAGGCAGGCATTCTAACCAGCTGAACTACCAAAC
>Ga0233444_10001154_pt1 | contig 30845 bp, 32 predicted proteins | sample SI_124_October20_6_FD_182792 | JGI IMG/M metagenome (GOLD analysis project Ga0233444, IMG submission 182792) | Seawater microbial communities from Saanich Inlet, British Columbia, Canada - SI_124_October2016_10_MG | ecosystem: Environmental > Aquatic > Marine > Inlet | place: Canada: British... | reverse complement strand
CCTGTCATCATGCTGATACATATTCAGTGGACTGACGCCACTAATGTAGTTACGAATATTTGGCAACTGGCATTCAATAACCAACTGATTTAGTAAAGCTGTTCCGTTTTAATTACCAATGATACTGAAGTTTTCAATCTGAACATTATCATAACTTGCCGGTTGTATTATGATTGCTTCAATAAAACCTCGATCAGAGATGAATTTAGTGCTTCTTCTGCGCTGCCACCGTTACCGTGAAGAAAGAAAACTACAGGCATCTTACCCTGAACACGCTCAGGAACTCTAATGATGTAAGACCACTGATAATCATGCTCCTGAGGCCGCGACTGCACAATAGCGTATCCCCTTGACCTTACATTATCAGCCTGTAACACTTGCAGAGCAGTTGGCATTAGTGTAACAAACGTGATCCATAGATATCTTACTGTAGTCTCATAAATAGTAAAGATTGACTCCATTTAATCAATGATCCATTCATCAATTTTTATATTTTTACAATGGACTGGATTCAATTCAAGATATAAAAAACCAGTATTAGAAATCATTCTGCCAAGATAGGAGCCGTTATCAGCTTTCAAATATAGCCGGCTTGGCCTAGGGCATCTTGATATTCAACAGGGAATCTATGTTTGTGGCATGAACAACACTTTACTGCGCTGGCGTATCCCATCTAAGTGGAGGTATCTTTTAGCATACGTTCGCTAGCCCGCTTTGGCGCTTGTGAAATCCAGTCATGCTTTAAACTACCAAAGCGACGTTCAGCAGTTGCATGGTGCCATGTGTACCTTTACGTATTCTAGGATACTGATCAAGCCATGTGTCACTATACTTGTATTTTTTGGCTATCTGGTAAGTGGTATATTTTGTAATGATCGAGGTCAGCTTTTTCATTAGGGGCTGAACCATACAATCACCAATATGGAAGCCTTATCTGTGTCACTACAAGCTGACAACAATTCAAGCTATTGTGGCTTTGTCAAAACAGTGCTGTAGTACGGTGATTAGAATAAAATTTCTGGACGTTTCAACAACGATGTCGTTCGGGCTTTCAAGCAACAGCGGTCAATCTGATATATTTCTCCATCAACTGGTCTTGCGTTTCTGTATTGCTCAGGTCAAGAGGGATACAGTCTACAGGACAGACCTCGACACACTGTGGTTCATCATAGTGACCAACACATTCAGTGCATTTAGATGGATCAATTTCATAAATTTCTTCACCGGCACTGATGGCTTCATTAGGGCATTCTGGCTCACACACGTCACAATTAATACAATCATCGGTAATCATCAGAGACATAACATAAACCTCCTTTATGGCTCACGGGATCTCAGATTAAGCTGCCGTACCATAGCTTCGGAAACCAGAGGGTGTACAAAACGAGATATGTCACCGTTCAACGTAGCAATTTCCCTGACCAGAGTTGAGGATATGAACGCATGCTGCTCGGCTGGTGTCAGGAACATGCTTTCAAATTCTGGAGCTAGTACTCGGTTCATATTCGCTAACTGAAACTCATATTCAAAATCAGATACAGCACGTAAGCCACGCAGAATAATATTGCCTCCCTGCTGTTTTAGCAGGTCAGTTAGCAGTCCGGTGAATCCTTTCACCTTAACATTACCAAGCGGCTCGGTTATGAATCGAGTCAGCTCAACGCGTTTTTCCAGTGACAATAACGGATGCTTTTGGGGGCTTGAGGCAATTGCCACAAGTACTTCGTCAAATAAACGAGAAGCACGTTCAATCAGATCAGTATGCCCATTGGTGATGGGATCAAAAGTACCGGGATAAACCGCTTTGTTTCTTTTCATAATAAATTGTCATACAAAACTGCCTCATAAACTAGCGCGATATTAATGGAAATATAGAGGCTGAACAACTAATTTGTTTAATTATCTAAAAATAACAAAGTTGAGTATATGTGGACATTCATTTTGTGTAAAGATTGCATGGTTTGCTGCTCAAGCCCATTTTTAGCAATAGCGTAGCTGAACTAGATTCCTAATTTTTCTTCAAGATAGTGAATGTTAACACCTCCAGCAGCAAATTTAGCATCACACACAATATCCCTTTGCAAGGTAATATTGGTACGAATACCGTCAATAATCATTTCATCCAAAGCCACACGCATGCGGTTTAGAGCTTGTTCACGAGTATCTGCTACAGTAATCAGTTTGGCAATCATGGAGTCATAATAAGGAGGAATACAATAACCACTGTAAAGATGTGAATCCACCCGTACGCCAAGACCTCCAGGAGCATGAAATTGAGTGACTTGGCCGGGGCAAGGCAGGAACGATTTGGGATCTTCCGCATTGATACGGCATTCAAATGCGTGACCCCTGATTTGCACATCATTCTGCATAATAGCTAGAGGCTGGCCACTGGCAATCAACAACTGTTGCTTAATGATATCAATACCGGTGATCATTTCGCTTACTGGGTGTTCCACCTGCACTCTGGTATTCATCTCGATAAAGTAGAAGTGACCATCCTCATACAAGAATTCAAAGGTACCTGCACTTCTGTAACCAAGTGACAGGCAGGCGTCAGTACAGCTCTTAAGCACGTTAGCACGTGCTTGTGCATCAATATGTGGGGCTGGTGCTTCCTCAACCACTTTTTGGTGACGGCGTTGCATGGAACAATCACGATCATGCAGATGAATAGCCTGGCCCTGACCATCAGCTAACACCTGGACTTCGACATGACGAGGATTTTGTAGGAATTTTTCCATGTACACTGTGCCATCACCAAATGCTGCTTTCGCTTCAGTCTGGGTTATTTCAATAGCGCTCAATAAAGCTGTCTCACAGTGCACTACTCGCATGCCACGCCCACCTCCACCGGCTGATGCTTTTATAATCACTGGATAGCCAATCTCATGGGCAATGTGCAGGGTACGTTCATGGTTTTCATCCAAGGGACCATTTGAGCCGGGTACTGTGGGGACACCGGATTTTTGCATAGTCTGGATGGCTGCAACTTTATCTCCCATAGTGCGAATCACATCAGCGCCGGGACCAATAAAGGTGAAGCCACTATTTTCGACCATTTCTGCGAAATTTGCATTTTCAGCTAAAAATCCATAGCCAGGATGAATGGCGCAAGCACCAGTAACCTCGGCAGCACTAATAATACGCGGTATATTCAGATAGCTCTCAGTGGATGGGTTAGGACCAATACAAACTGCTTCATCGGCCAGACGAACGTGCATCAGATCCCGGTCTACCCTAGAATATACTGCCACAGTTTTAATACCCAGTTCCTTGCAAGCACGCAGGATTCTCAGGGCAATTTCGCCGCGGTTAGCGATGACAATTTTTTCCAACATGGTGGCGTCCCTGATTTAAGCAATCACAAATAGAGGCTGATCAAACTCTACTACATCGCCATCTTTAATCAATATGGCTTCAATGATACCGGCTTTGTCTGATTCAATTTGGTTCATCATCTTCATGGCTTCAACAATACATAACACATCGCCAATTTTAACGTTCTGACCTACTTCAACGAAGTTTGTAGCACCGGGCGAAGGTGCTCTGTAAAAGGTTCCAACCATAGGAGATAACAATTGGTGCCCGGAATGTGATTTATTTGACTCTGGTGATACGGTTGTAGCGACTGCCGGCACTGGCTGTGGTTTGTTTACAATCGGCGGTGTTGCTACAGGGGTAGCTACCGATGAGGCACGGCTAATACGTACAGATTCTTCGCCTTCCTTGATTTCAATTTCATGAATATCTGATTCTTCCAGTAATTCAATGAGCTTTTTTACTTTTCGAATATCCATTTTGGTTCTCTGTATAAAGTTAGTTCTGGACCAATACCATAATACTTAACGCGACAACAACAATAGATTATCAGTTATCACAATCTGTATAATTGCTTTGTGCTGAACCATTTAAAACTGTATTAATCACGTGTGAAATGTTATAAGATTTATCAATAGTTCAATGCAAGTCAAAAATACACAATTTGTATTGAACTCTTTGCCCACTGCCCACTGCATAAAGTTTAATGTGAGGATGCCATACCAACCAAAGGCTGGTTACTTGCTCCCTACTAAACACCATGGTAGATAAATCAGCATTATTTTGAATAGTGTGCCGAAAAATATGGCGCATGTCCAGTTGTACGGAGATATTTGCATTTTAAAGACAATTGACGTAGTTGCCCACAACATTTATTAGTCAATAAATTTCATTCAGTTGTCTCTAGCACTTGTTTGATCCACTGTTATGGTGTTCTAGCTAACCTGATATCAGTAATCTTCGATTCTTAGTCTCAGGTGGCTTAAAGAGGCTCTGCAATATAACAGATATTGCGCCCGTATTTGATGTGATACCACTGCATGTGGTTATATTGCAGTTCTTCCTCAATGATTAAAAAAGTTCAACTTACAAGGATTCCAATATGCTTCAGCAATACTGCACAGCATTTAAACGCGCTGTAGTGTCGAATTGGCAATATAAATTGGGTAGTCGGTTGCTGGCAGGTATCGTTGTAGGCTACTTATTTCTGGTTCTTGCAATAGGGCTGTCCTGGAGTATTGAGCCCGAATCAACCACTATAGCGACAACACCAGAATTTACCGGCACTACCATCACCACCACTCTGTTACAGGTGGCCAGTACACTGTTAGATAAGCCAGGAGGGCTATTGCGCAATGACATAGCTCCTCCTGGTATCTGGCTAGATAATATGCAAAACTGGGAATTTGGTGTACTAATTCAGGTGCGAGACTTAGCTCGTGCTCTACGTAAGGATTTCAGCCGCTCTCAATCTCAGTCCACTGAAGATTCTGATTTGGCCACTGCTGAGCCACAGTTTAATTTTGACAGTACCAGTTGGATGCTTCCATCTTCTGAAGGGGAATACCTCACAGGCATTAAATCCTTGCAAAGTTATTTAGAGCGTCTGACTCAGACTGCTAGTCCAGAAGCTCAGTTCTACGCTCGAGCTGATAACTTAACCCATTGGTTAGGTGATGTCGAAACCCGCTTGGGTAGCCTATCCCAGCGTTTAACCGCTAGCGTCGGACAAAAACGACTGAATACTGACCTAGCAGGCGATACAGCGGCGACCCAAACTACAGCTAATGCCGTTGAGATGGAGATCAAGACACCCTGGTATCAGATAGATGATGTTTTTTATGAAGCTCGCGGTGCCAGCTGGGCATTGGTCCAAATACTGCGTGCGGTCGAAATTGATTTTGCTGAGGTGCTGCAAAAGAAGAACGCTTTGGTTAGCCTGCGGCAAATTATTCGCGAGCTGGAAACAACTCAAACAGCAATCTGGAGTCCAATTATTCTTAATGGTAGTGGTTTTGGACTCGTGGCTAATCACTCTCTGGTCATGGCTTCTTACATATCGCGCGCCAATGCTGCCATTATCAATTTACGGGAATTACTAGCCCAAGGTTGATTTATTCTTTTAAACGGTTGAAAGCTTATCACTAAGCTAAATTCTTAGCACAGTAGTTTTCTACTTAAACTGTATATCTGTCACTATTGCAATGAGTTATCCAGATTGGTAATAGTTTTTCCTTCAGATGTGTAAGAACCTATAGGCCATCCCCTCCAAAATTTAATTGACCCCAAAAGTAGGATTTTTTCGTAACATAAACGCAGCCAATTCGGCATGAAACAGTCTAAATATTCAGATAGCCAATGTCGTGGCTATCTTTAAACCAGTCGAAGCAGCCACGCCTGCATCTGAAGAGCATTAGGTTGATATGCCTACTAATTGTCCAATTAAGTTGGAACACTTTTTTACAGCTACCAGAAACACTGATTTGGCAACATTTCATCCTGCTTTACATCAGGCATTGGCCCAACATTACGGGCAATCCAGCCATGGTCGAACTACACAGTGGAATCATGTACTTGAACTGTTACCTAAATTGGACAATAGTCACTATTGCTTTGACCAAAATTCGATCAGCGTGACCACTTTAGCAAAAATAGATCTGGACTCGTTCAAATACAATCTGAAGGCATTGATACCCTGGCGTAAAGGTCCATGGAATCTACTGGGCGTGAGGATTGATAGTGAATGGCAGTCAGATTGGAAATGGCGCCGTTTACAATTACATATCACTCCGTTGCAAGGCCGCCGGGTTTTGGATGTTGGCACTGGCAATGGCTATTTTCTGTACCGCATGCTTGGAGATGGTGCAACCTTCGCGCTGGGCATTGACCCAAATCGTCTATTTTTGTATCAATTCCAAGCGATACAGAATTTACTTCCAGCCAACAATGCCCATATGTTGCCTCTGTGTAGCGAACACCTGCCTCCTTTTAATTATTTTGACAGTGTTTTTTCACTGGGGGTACTTTACCACCGCCGCGCCCCTCTTAACCATATTTCTGAATTACTTAGTTTTTTGCGCCCTGGCGGTGAACTTGTGTTAGAAACACTAGTTGTGCCGGGCACCGATGATACCATATTGATCCCTGGCGACCGTTATGCCAGTATGGCTAATGTTTGGTTCTTGCCAAGTCCGATAGCGCTGGAGAATGTGCTCCGGCGACTGGGACTTGTGAATGTCAGAATTGTAGACATTAACCAAACCCAAATATGTGAGCAGAGATCTACCGAATGGATGCCGTTTCATTCTTTGCCACAATTTTTGCATCCAGATAATAAAAATATGACCTCAGAAGGTTACCCAGCTCCGCGCCGGGCCATTGCGATTGGTATTAAGCCAGGTTAATCTGACTTTTTCATACGATATTCTGCTGAGCGAGCATGCGCTGTCAAACCCTCTGTTCTTGCTAGAACTGATGTTACTTTACCCATCCTGTCTGCGCCTGTCGCAGAAAACATCATTAGTGAAGATTTCTTCTGGAAGTCATACACACCCAGTGGTGATGAAAAACGAGCGGTCCCAGAAGTTGGCAGCACGTGGCTGGGCCCAGCACAATAATCCCCTAAAGCCTCAGCCGTATGACGTCCCATAAAAATTGCTCCAGCATGACGGATGCTGGGTAACAACGCCTGCGGGTCTCCCACTGAAAGCTCCAGATGTTCTGGTGCAATCCGATTAATCAGTTCGAGTCCTTGTTGCATATCAGTCACTGCGATCAGAGCACCACGTTGCCGCAGAGCAGTACCAATAATATCTTGGCGCTCCATCTCTGGTAATAGCTTTGCCATACTGGCGTACACCTGATCAAGATAACCCACATCGGGGCAAATCAATATAGACTGTGCATGTTCGTCATGTTCGGCTTGGGCAAAGAGGTCCATCGCAATCCAGTCGGGGTTGGTCTGTCCGTCACAAAGCACCAGAATTTCTGAGGGTCCAGCAATCATATCAATGCCACAGGCGCCAAATACTGAACGCTTGGCTGCGGTGACGTAGATATTCCCAGGCCCTACAATTTTGTCAACCTTGGGTATAGTGACAGTACCGTAAGCCAAAGCTGCGATAGCTTGGGCACCACCCATGGCAAAAACTCGATCTACACCAGCTATTGACGCAGCTGCCAATACCATTGGATTAATTTCGCCGTTGGGTGTAGGCACCGCCATAATTATCTCCTTAACGCCCGCTACTTTGGCAGGAATGGCGCTCATTAACACCGAAGATGGATAACTGGCTTTGCCACCCGGGACATAGATTCCCACTCGATCCATAGGCGTAATCTGTTGACCTAGCAAGGTGCCGTCTGTTTCTTGGTAACACCATGAATTCTGCAGTTGGTGCTGGTGGTAAGTGCGAATCCGCGTTGCAGCTTGTTCCAATGTTTCCAGTTGGCAGTGCTGTAAATCCACTTTTGCCAATGCTATCTGATCAGCACTGATTTCCAGTTCAGTCATGGCTGTAAAATGAACCCGATCCAACTGTTTAGTCAGCTGCAACAAGGCATCATCGCCGTGCTGGCGAATTTGCTTAATAATGTCAACCACAGTTTTCTGGATATCTTGATCCGAGATACTGTCCCAACTGAGTAGGCACTTTAGCTGGGCCTCAAAATTTACTGATGACGCATCCAGGCGAGTCAATTGTAAGGTCTGCATATTAGTTGTTATGCTGTCTTTGGCTTACTGCTGCTGTCAAACTGTCCATAACAGGCTGGATACAGGCGTGTTTTAGTTTCATAGCTGTTCCCCCAATCACCATTCGAGCACTAATGTTAGCGATAGTTTCAAGTGGCTCCATACCATTGGCACGCAGGGTATTACCTGTATCAACAATGTCAACTATTTGATCTGCTAGTCCCATGATAGGGGCCAGTTCCATAGCACCATATAGCTTAATAATATCGACTTGGCGACTTTGTTTAGAAAAATAACGTCGGGTGATGTTAACAAACTTAGTTGCAACCCGCGGGCGTTGACTTCCCAGTCTAGCGCCTACCATAGCGCAAGTCATCAACCGACAGCGACAGATATTCAAATCCAGAGGTTCATACAGCCCAGCACTACCATGCTCCAGCAAAACATCCTTACCAGCCACCCCAATATCAGCGGCTCCGTGTGCTACATAGGTTGGTACATCAGTAGCACGAATAACCAATAACTGGATATGTGGGTGATTAGTTTCAAACAACAGTTTACGGCTATTGGTTATATCAACACTGGGTTTAATATCAGCGTCGGCCAGCAAAGGTAGAGTTTCTTTGAGGATACGGCCTTTTGACAAGGCAATGGTTAAGGTGGTTGTCATGATGTTGGTTCATTTAAATATACGGGTATAGGCATAGCCAGTCTAATAAGTTACTCAGACCTAGATCACCCGTTTAATACAAGCTCCCAGTGCACGCATTTTTTCTTCTATACATTCATAGCCCCGGTCAATATGATAAATTCGATCAATAATGGTATCTCCCTCTGCCACCAGTGCAGCAATAACCAGACTAGCAGAGGCCCTCAGGTCAGTAGCCATAACTGGAGCAGCCTTTAGGCAGTCTACCCCCTCCTGTATCACTGTGTTACCTTCAATCACTACCTTGGCACCCATTCGAGCCATTTCATTAATATGCATAAAGCGGTTTTCAAAGATAGTTTCGGTGATTCTACCACAACCTCTGGCAACTGAATTTAGTGCTGCAAATTGGGCCTGCATATCGGTCGGGAAAGCTGGATAAGGTGCAGTCTTTAAACTCACAGACTTAGGTTTGCGGCCATGCATATTTAGGCTAATCCAGTCTTTACCAGTAGAGATTTCGGCTCCAGCTTCTTCCAATTTAATCAGTACGGCTTCCAAAATATCAGGTCGGGTGTTTTTGACTGTAATACTTCCTCCAGTGGTAGCAGCAGCGACTAGATACGTACCAGTTTCGATCCGGTCAGGTAATATATGATAGGTACAGCCGTGCAAACGTTTCACTCCTTCAACATTAATGGTATCTGTCCCTTGGCCAGTAATACGTGCCCCCATGCTTATCAAGCATTCTGCTAAATCAACTACTTCCGGTTCGCGGGCGGCATTTTCAATTACAGTATGGCCTTTGGCTAGGGTAGCAGCCATCATTATATTTTCGGTACCCGTTACTGTTACGGTATCAAAAGAAATCTGGGCGCCATGAAGATTTTTTGCTTTAGCCCGAATATAACCATCCTTTACTTTGATACTAGCCCCCATAGCTTCCAAGCCTTGGATGTGCAAGTCTACTGGTCGACTGCCAATGGCACAGCCACCAGGTAAAGATACTGCTGCTTCACCAAAGTGAGTAAGTAAGGGGCCTAGTACTAGAATAGAAGCGCGCATCGTTTTAACAAGCTCATACGGTGCGATATACTGGTTAATTGGACGGGGATCTATCTCTAAACTCAGCTTATCTCCCATCATCAAAGATACGCCCATGCGCCCAAGCAGCTCAACCATGGTAGTGACATCGTGCAAGTGCGGTAGGTTGCAAACAGTTATCGGATCATCTGCCAATAAGGTAGCCGCTAAAATTGGCAACGCAGCATTCTTAGCGCCGGAAATACGTATTGAACCATGCAGTTGCCTGCCCCCAGTAACGCTTAGTTTATCCATGAAGGAGTCCTGGTTAACAATTTTTGCTTATTAAAGCTTATAGGAAATTAGTGGGAAATTGTGGTCAATATTTTGAATCTGCTGCCAATAAAAGACTCAGATTTAATACAAGCGCTTGATTTAGATTAAATCGAATAGGAGTTATACAGATGCATCGTCAGTTTGGTTCAGACTTTTTGTTCCCATTGCTGTGGTGTATAAGTCTTGATGCCAATAGCATGAATACTCCCGTCAGCAATGTATTCGGTCAGGCAATCGTAGATCAACTGCTGTTTTTTAACAGGCAGCATCCCAGAAAATACTTCTGACACGACAGTGACATTAAAATTACAGCCTTCGCCACTAGGCAATACCTCACTACCTGGCAAGTGTGATTCTATTATCTGTTTGATCTGTTGTGCATCCATTATCACATTCCTGTTGATCAAGCCCGAGTAGGGGCAAGAGACCATCAATACATATCGGGGCTATATTATGGCTGAATTGAGCAGTAGATTTATTGAATTTCTAAAAACTAATCGATAATAGCAAACTACCCATTTAATGAACAGACTTTAGGAAGATAGCCACTTTTCGATAACCTGGTTCATATCGCTATTGTGTGTGTTCATGGCGCTAGCAAATTGGGTACGGAATACCAGGCCAAGATTGACTCCGTCAATAATTAAATTGGTCAGTTTCCACTGACTGTCAATTAGGCGCATGGAGTAATAGATATCAAATGCTGAACCACCAGCCACTACTTTGACCCAAACCCGCTCATAATTAACCTTATCTTCATTCACAGGATTAGGATTAATAGTAAAGGCTTCAATTTTGTAGGTTGACAAAACTGCTATATAGGTTTGTAATAATGTTTGCTTGAGCACCTTTTCAAAGCGTTTCTTTTGATCATCATTAGCGCGTCTGAAAAACTTACCCATTACCCCTCGAGATATAGTCTCGAAGCTGATTACTGGTTCCAGTATCAATTGAGCACTCGCAAAAATTTCCGTTTTGTTGGCCGTGGAATCCAGTAGTTCCAACATTTGCACTGATGCCTGGTTAATAATCTGGCTGGCTGCTTCCCACTCATCAGCTTGTGCTCGGTTAAGGCCTATAAGTGCGGCCGATAGTAATGTACATACTACTAGACGATGGATAATCAGTGTCATGATGTTACTCTCTGAGTAAATTTTTTTCTATTGCGTCATATTGACCAGCATCCGACCAATTAAGTCTTCCAGTACCAATGCAGATTGGGTATCAGCTATCTGGTCACCATGCTTTAAAGATGCTTCTTCCGCACCCACTGTAATGCCAATATACTTTTCACCCAGTAAACCAGAGGTTAAGATACTAGCCGTAGAATCCAAGCTCAGGTAATCTATTTCAGCCTTGATATCCATATCAACCCGTGCCATCAACTGGTTCTTGTCAATACGAATAGCCACAACTTTACCAATAGTGACGCCAGAAAGGGTTACCTGTGCTCTCACGGCAAGCCCTGCGGTATTATCAAACAGTGCTGTAAGTCGATAAGTATCTGTACTACGGTTCAAATGATAACCACCTACCTGTACTGCTAGCATCAGTAATGCTGCTATGCCTGCAACAATAAAAGTGCCAACGCTGATCTCAAGCCAGGGTTTATTCATTTACTATCTCCCAAACATCAGTGCTGTCATCACAAAGTCAAGGCCTAGCACCACTAATGATGCCAACACAACAGTACGTGTGGTGGCAACACTGATACCCTTAGCAGTGGGGCGAGCAGCGTAACCTTGGTAAAGTGCAATCCAAGTCACCACCACCGCAAATACCAGAGATTTAACGACACCCTGCATAATGTCTGCATCAAAGCTGACACTCTGTTGCATATTACCCCAATATGAACCGCTATAAACCCCCAGCCATTCAATTGCAATGATATGGCCACCATATATGCCCATTATACTAAATATGGTGGTCAGCAATGGTAAAGCTATCAGTCCAGCAAGAAAACGAGGTGCAATAATACGATGCAACGGATCCACACCAAACATTTCCAAGCTAGCCAGCTGTTCGGTGACTTTCATTAAGCCAATTTCAGCGGTCAATGCTGATCCTGCTCGTCCGACAAATAAAAGTGCGGCTACCACAGGTGACAATTCGCGTACTAGTGTCAGAGCAACTAACTGCCCAACAGCTTCTTCTGAGCCAAAGTCTACCAATACAGTATATCCTTGCAAGCCCAGTACTGCTCCAATAAATAGTGAAGAAACCAACATAATTAGCATTGACTGCACACCAACAATATACAATTGTTGCAGCAGTCGCTCGAACGCCCGGGAACTGGGCCATACCAATAGCGCTTTGGGTAGCATCAATCCTGCTCGTCCCAATAAAGTCAATCGCTGCAGGGTTATCATACCAAGCCACTGCAATGACTGTGAGACTAGATTAATCATAGTTTGCTTACTGCCTAAATCGAATCATAAAGTGGCATCATGCTATCAACTTCACCACGTGTAAACTGCTGAACCACGGGGTCTTCACTGGCCAGCAATTGTGTTGGAGTACCTTGCGCCAACATCCGACCATGCCCTAACAGTATAATATGGTCAGCTATAGCACAAGTTTCAGCAAGGTCATGTGAAACTAACACACTAGTATGCCCCTGAGCCTGAGCAAGTGATTGAATTAAACGCATCACTGCAGTCGTTGCAATTGGGTCTTGACCAGCAAAGGGTTCATCATAGAATACAACTTCTGGATTCATAGCCACTGCTCGTGCTAACGCTATCCGACGAGCCATACCGCCAGATAATTGGGCAGGGAAAAGATGGCGAGCACTACGCAAACCGACCGCATCCAGCTTCAATAGTACCTGTTCACTTAACTGTTCTTCAGTCAGGTTACCATGTTCTCGCATTGGAAATGCGACATTTTCAAATACATTTAGATCGGTGAACAGAGCACCGCTTTGAAATAGAACTCCCATACGGCTGCGCAAACGACTTAATTCTCGTCGATTAAGTTGTTGTAAATCCTTCCCCAATATGTGTATCGTGCCACTATGTGGCTGCAATTGGCCACCGATTAACCGAAGCAGGGTGGTTTTACCGCAACCACTGGGGCCCATGATGGCAGTGATTTTACCAGTTTCAACTACTAGGTCTAGTTGCTCAAATATCAGTTTTTGACCTCTATAATAGGTTAGCTTTTCAAGCGCAATCACATCTTGTCCGGACATGCTCATTCCCTTAATTTTAGCATCCCTAGTTAAATGGTATTGTTTAATGTGACACAGGATAGCCAAGACCCATAACAATGGACTGTAATTAGATTCAGGATAATTACAGTGTAGCGTACTAGAATACACTTTTAATTGATGTTACACATGCTCACTATATTTCCTAGCATTGGCAAATTTGTTTGATGTTTAGTTTATTTAAATAAATTGTAGCATTCGAAAGCAGCAATGGAAAACCTGTTGCCTAAAGCTACCACATATTTTACCTTAGGTTGTCAATACGACCGATTGTTAATAACGTTTTAAATTCTTTCAATGCCTGGTGTCCATGCTATTTTTCATATACTAAGGCAATTATCATATATCTACCCACAGGATTTAACCTCATTGAACCACAATCTAAGAGTATGCAATATCTTTCTAAATTTATACAATCCATGATGCAGTTTTCCAACACAATTATTATAATGACGTTGTTTGTAATAGTTATCTAAACTTAATTATTTATTAAGTTCTGTATTGATCTTATCAATTAATCTCAAATAATCCGATTATTATGTTGTTAGCTTTAATTGTCATTGGCCTGTGCCTGATTACCTGGAGTGCTAGTTGTTTTGTTAATGGCGCGCATCCATTGCCCATAGCTTAGGTATGTCACCTATGTTGGTTGGTCTTACCATTGTTGCTTTTGGTACTTCTGCGCCAGAGATATGGATTTCAGGTTTAGCCGCTTGGCAAGATGCCCCAGCGTTAGCCGTTGGTAACGCCGTGGGCTCTAACATCGCTAATATTGCTCTAGTACTTGGCTTGACAGCGCTGATTGTGCCACTGTGTTCACAAAGATCTAATATCCAGTTAGAACTAAATATATTACTCGGTGCCACAATTTTAGCTGGAATACTATTGGCAGATCAGTATCTGGGGCGGTTGGATGGCATATTGCTGTTCACTGGATTGATTATTTGCCTATATCTTTTCAAATGCTCCCCAAAAAATGCATCTCAACCTAGTACTGAGATTGTGTCCATGGGGCGCTTGCGCAGCTTATTCTGGCTAGTAACTGGATTAACATTATTGATACTCAGTTCTCGTCTGCTAGTCTGGGGAGCTATCGATATAGCGGTCCGGCTCGGCGTTAGTGAACTAATCATCGGCCTGACTGTAGTGGCCATTGGGACTAGTATTCCAGAGCTTGCAACCTCAATTATCAGTGTCTTACGAAACCAGCATGATATGGCTATAGGTAATGTGGTCGGTTCTAATATTTTTAATTTGCTCGCGGTTATGTCGTTGCCAGGACTAATTCAACCATCAGCTATCGCCATAACTTCATTGTGGCGTGATTATGGATTGCTGCTGCTGTTAACCGTAGCCTTAATAGCTAAATGGCAACAGCATCAATCGACCCGTAGGAGGGTTACTATTGCTAATATATGTGGGCTACTTGGCTTTGCTTTATACTAATGTCAATTAGACACACAGTCTGCCATACCATGGATGATTTTCACTTAACATGGATTAGCCAGACAGCTAATCCTCTACTATAGACAGAGGAAGTATATTGTCCAATACCTTTTGCTTAGCTGCCCTACGAACTATCAGTATAGAGAAATCTGCTATTGCTGATCTTGAACACCGTATTGACAACGATTTTGAACAGGCATGCCAGCTACTGCTCAATTCTAAGGGACATATTGTTGTCACTGGTATGGGCAAATCTGGTCACATTGCTGGCAAGATTGCAGCTACCTTGGCCAGTACTGGTAGCCCTGCTTTCTTTATGCATCCTGGAGAAGCCAGTCATGGTGACTTAGGTATGATTACCTCTACTGATGTAGTCTTGGCTTTGTCTTATTCTGGCACGACAGCAGAGATCCTAACCCTGTTGCCGCTGTTACAGCGCCAAGGCATTCCTCTAGTTGCTATGACTGGTGATACTAAATCCACACTTGCCCAGCATGCGGACATTAATCTTAATGTCCGTGTCAACGCTGAGGCTTGTCCATTGGGACTAGCGCCAACCTCCAGTACCACAGCTTGCTTGGTTATGGGGGATGCTCTTGCTATTGCTTTGCTGGAAGCGCGTGGTTTCACTGCTGAAGATTTTGCATTTTCGCATCCGAGCGGCGCCTTGGGGCGTCGACTGCTACTGCAACTAGGTGATATCATGCACCGGGGAATTGATTTGCCACTAGTTTCAGAGCAAACCAGTTTGGCTGATACTTTACTAGAAATGACCCGAAAAGGATTAGGGATGGCAGCTGTGGCCAATAGTAAAGGGCAACTGGTGGGTATTTATACCGATGGTGATCTGCGTCGTGGCCTAAAGCAGCCTTTGGATTTACGACAGACGGCCATCGTTGATTTGATGTCCCTACAGCCCATGACAGCTAAGGCTGACATGCTGGCAGCCAAAGCTCTGCAAATAATGGAGCAGAAAAAAATCAACGCATTGGTGGTGGTGGATCGTAATCATCATCCAGTTGGCGCTATCAATATGCATGATCTACTGCGTGCAGGAGTTTTGTAAATGCCACATTGTTTGGTACGGTAAATAATTATGTTAGAGCCCAGTTACTATCTTGAACTTGCTTGCCATATTCGCCTTTTAGTATTGGATGTTGATGGCGTGATGAGCGATGGCAAGTTATATTTTACTGATCAAGGTGTAGAACTGAAGGCTTTTAATAGCCTGGATGGCCAAGGTATCAAGATGTTGCAACGATCAGGTGTTAAGGTCGCCATTATCACAGGTAGACAATCATCAATTGTGGCTAAACGAGCCCAAGACCTGGATATCGAATCTTTGATACAAGGGCGGGAAGATAAACTGGTTGCGCTATCTGAAATGATTGCCAGGATGGATTTACATTTGCACCAAGTCGCCTATATGGGTGATGATTTACCTGATTTACCTGCCATACGCAAAGTTGGACTCGGTATCACCGTTCCTAATGCCTCTCCTGAGCTAAAGCAACATGTGGCTTTTTGTACCCGCCGTCAAGGTGGTGACGGTGCTGTTCGTGAAGTTTGTGAACTATTGATGCAGGCGCAGAATACTTGGTCAGAGCAATTGGCTGTCTACCTAAAATCTGATTTACCATGATGCGTTTTACAAGTCGACTATGGCTGCAAATCAGCCTAGTTGTAACGACATTAGTGGTTGCTTCGGTTATTCTCTGGAATAGTCGTCATCCACCAATGAGTAGCCAGATCAGAGACAATGGGGCGCTAGATTATTTTGCCACTCAGTCTCTGACGCGTCGCTACATTAATGGTCAGCTAAAATATAGTATCCAGGCTGACCAGTTGCAACATTGGCCAAAGCTGCAACTGACTAAATTTGAACGACCGTATATGCGCATGCATCGACTGAGTGAGTTACAGTGGCAGGCCCGAGCAGCACAGGGTAGTATGAGTGATTCTGGTTCTCTGGTACTACTGAAGCAAGGCTTTCGTATAAATAGCCCTGCGGAGTCTATGAACCCTTTTAGTTTATCTGGTGAAAGTCTTAGAATATTTCCCGACAAGGACTATGCACAGAGTAGTGAAAAAGTAACTGTTACCGATAAAAAAAGTTTGTTAACAGGTAGAGGTGTGAAAATGTGGTTTATCAATCAGCGACTGTTGCTACTTGATGATGTGAATGGTATCCACAATAACTAAAGGTGTTATTGATATGATCACCACAAAACGTATTTTGCTTTCCATATTGATATTAGCTAACAGCGCTGGCAGTTCAGTATTAATGGCTCTACCAGAAGATCAGCAACAGCCTATATCTATTAGTGCTGATCAGGCAGAAATAGCTCAAAATGAGGGGCTTTCTGTTTATTCTGGCACAGTAGTTGTCACTCAGGGCAGTATGACCATTAACGCTGATCGGGTTGAAATCCATAATGTAAATGATGAACTCAGTCTAATCGTAGCAACTGGGAAGCCAGCATATTTCCGGAAACAGGTTAATCATCATGAAAATCTTACCCAAGTATGGGGAGATACTATCCGCTATCAATTGAGTAACGAGCAGTTGGAGATCATCAAATCAGCCAAACTAGAGCAGCAAGGTAATACTACTTCAGGAGACCGAATTATTTATCTGCTACAACAGGATAAAGTCAACGTATTCTCCAATACATCAGGTCAGCAACGAGTACAGATGATCATTAACCCTAAGCAGCAACCTTGAGATGCGATTATGACTTGTCTGCAGGCTAAAAATCTTGCTAAGTCTTACGGTCAGCGCTCCGTTGTTAAAGATATCAGCCTCAGTGTTCTACAAGGAGAAATTGTTGGCCTGTTGGGCCCCAATGGTGCTGGTAAAACCACTTGTTTTTATATGATAACTGGCCTTATTGAAGTTGATCAGGGACAGATATTTCTTGGTACAAATGACCTGAGTTGCCAACCCATGCATGCCAGAGCTCGAAAAGGCATCGGTTATTTACCTCAAGAAGCGTCAGTATTTCGTAAGCTTACGGTACAACAAAATATCCTGGCTATCTTGCAAAACCGGAAAGATTTAACCCGCCAGCAGCAGCTCTACAAGCTAAACGCACTGTTGGAGGAATTTGGTTTGCAGCATATACAGAATAGCCGTGGGATGAGTCTTTCTGGTGGTGAGCGCCGTCGAGTGGAAATAGCTCGAGCATTGGCTAGTGAACCAAAGTTCATACTCTTAGATGAGCCCTTTGCTGGAATTGATCCCATTGCTGTGGGTGATATTAAACAGATTATTCGTCATTTGGCGAACAGTGATATTGGTGTATTGATTACCGACCATAATGTACGTGATACGCTAGATATTTGTAACAAAGCCTATATCGTTAGTGAAGGTTACATTTTGGCTTCTGGTTCTAGCAATGATATTTTGGCTAATCCTCAGGTAAAAGAGGTATACTTAGGCAATAGCTTCACACTCTAATTACATCATAAACCACCTCATTTTGTGGTAATTCTGACTAAATATAATCACACTATATCATAAACTAAAGCATTGCGATTTGATCATGAAATCTTCACTGCAGCTAAAAATTAACCAACAAACTGCTATGACACCACAGCTGCAGCAAGCTATTAAATTGCTGCAGTTATCAACCTTAGACCTGCAACAAGAAATCCAGAAAGCGCTTGACAGTAATCCATTGTTGGAACTTGAGGAGGAGTTAGCGTACCCTGAGGCCTTTGACAGGGATATTGAGTCTGAAAAACAGTTTTCTCCACCCTCTGCAACCAAATCCATTGATAGTAGTCACTTAGCCGATGAGCACCAGACTGATAGTCAATGGTGTGAGCAAATTCCGATGGAAATGGCTATTGATGCAAACTGGGAAGACACTTTTCAGTCTGCAAGTTCAGCGAGCATATACCACAACGGTCAATTTGAAAGTCAAGAAACTGTACAAGAGAGCTTACAGGGACATCTATTATGGCAACTTAACTTAGTTTCCATGAGTGATGTGGATCGTTTTATCGGCATTAGCATTATTGATGCAATTGATGAACGTGGTTATTTAGTTCAAAACTTAGATGAACTCGTACAAAGCATTAACACTAATTTGGCCACAGAATCAGAGGATGCAGTTGAGATTGATGAAGTTGAAGCTGTGCAGCACCACATTCAACAATTCGATCCGATGGGCTCTGGTTGCTGGGATCTGCGAGAATGCCTACTGGTGCAATTACGGAACCTGGGCCCAGAGATAGCTCAACGTGATCATGCTATTACTTTAGTTAGAGATCATCTGGAATTATTGGGTAACCATGATTACAATCTATTGCAACGTCGTACCGGTTTTTGCAAACCTGAACTCCAGGAAATACTCAATCTGATCACCACACTGACTCCATATCCAGGTGATGTAATCAGTTCGACCACTGTGCCACATTTGATTCCTGATGTAATTGTTCGCAAAGTTAACCAAATCTGGCGAGTGGAACTTAACCCTGAAATTGCTCCCAAAATATGCATCAACCAGCAATATGCAGTACTTAGCAAAGTTAGTAATGATAAGGACAACAACTTTATCAAAAGCCATTTGCAGGAAGCCCGATGGTTTTTAAAAAGTCTGCAAAGCCGTAATGATACACTGCTGAGGGTAGCTCGGTGTATTTGTAAAATACAGCAAGGTTTTCTCGATAGTGGTGAAGAGTCTATGAAGCCATTGATATTGGCTGATATTGCTGAGCACATTGACATGCATGAATCCACTGTTTCTCGAGTAACCACCCAAAAGTATATCCATACACCTCGTGGGATTTTTGAATTGAAGTATTTTTTTTCTAGCCATGTAGGTACCGCCAATGGTGGTGAACGTTCATCCATCGCTATTCGCGCTATTATCCGTAAATTAATTGGAGCTGAGCTGCCTAGAAAGCCTTTGAGTGACAGTAAACTAACTAATTTACTCGGACAGCAAGGTATTAAGATTGCTCGCCGTACTATTGCTAAGTACCGTGAAGAGATGAGTATACCACCTTCCAACGAGCGTAAACGATTGGCATAATAGGCTTGCTAAGCATGGATAAAAGGAACCTTAACCGTGCCAATTGTTGACCTCAGAGATATATGCATCTTCAGTCTAATTTTTACCTAACTACTTTGTTTTAGCAAGGAACTATGTATGAATTAGATCTGCGATCTGATGGTGTGTACAACCAAGCGGTTATTTAAAACACTGCTAAGCTGCAAAAAAACATGTTGTTGTGAGTTAGTTTGATGCTGTAGCACTGATTAACTTTTGGGCAGTGGTGTAAAAAAGAGTCACAAATGCCCTGTTTATTTTTGGTTAAACCGTCACATAACAATGGTAAAAAGTATATGCTGACCAATGCTTTGCAAAGTCATCGTTGCTTATTGCATTGATCTAGAAAATTAGATGGAACTCTACTAGAATTATGCCGTTACCATCATTCCTAAAAACTGGGCATGGGTTTAAAATCGTTGTGTTGTTAAAATTGGTTATATACAAGATGCCCATCGTGAATTATTCTGAATATAATACCTATCAGGATCTAGCATGATTACCGGACAAGTCACCATTATCAATAAACTTGGCCTGCATGCCCGGGCGGCAGCCAAGCTAGTGGATTTATCAAGTAGATATGCTTGTGATATACAAATTGGTCTGGAATCCAGTAGGGTGGATGCCAAAAGTATTATGGCCGTTATGTTACTGGCGGCAACCCGGGGAACGGTACTCAACTTCGAAATAGAGGGTGAGGACGCTGAAGTAGCTTTTAATGAGTTGGTTCAGCTAATTAATGATCGTTTCGGTGAAGATGAATAGGTTAGCTTGATTAAACACCGCCAGAGTACGAAATACCATGATCACTTAAGCTCATATAATACTAGCATTTTTGTTTGAGCTCTGTTTTGCCTAGAAATACTGGTATGTGATTTGACATCATACCCAATATTTACCTGTTTATTAATGCACCTCATCTGTAATATCGTAAGCTTGTGTGTATTTCATCTAGCCACTGTGATCAAGACACCCCGCACCACCCCATACATTCATTACCATCTTCTTTGCTGCTAGTAAGTCAAAGGGTTCAGGCAAGTTTTACTCAAGACGATATCTTTGCATTAAAAGTGACAGTTTTATTAAAAAAACTGAGCTGTACCTTTTTATGTAAGGCACTGGATTATAATTGCAGGGGAAGAAAGTTATCATGGATTCAAAATTACACGAACTGAATGCAGCCCTTGAAAGTGGCGCCTTTATACAGGTGCGCCACATGCTCAACCACACCCTTAAACCAGCCCATGCTGCACACTTATTAGAGTCATCGCCCCCTCGTGAGCGGAGGATACTATGGAGTCTGATTGATAAAAATAATGAAGGAGAAGTTCTGCAACACTTGAACGATGATATCCAAGCTGAGTTTATTCGTCAGATGAATACCACCGAACTAGTTGTCTTAACCGAAAATTTAGATACTGACGACCTAGCTGATATATTGCAGCAGTTGCCACAAAAAGTTATGCAGGAGTTATTATTCAGCCTTGATGAACAGAATAGGAACCGGCTAGAACAAGTCTTATCTTACCCAGAAGATACTGCCGGTGGGTTAATGAACACTGACGTAATTAGCGTACGTCCAGATATAACTATTGATACTGTGTTACGATATTTGCGTCGCCACGATTCAGTACCGGTCATGACAGACAATATTTTCGTAGTTTCTCGCAAGAATCACTACATTGGCCTGTTACCAGTGACTATGATTCTGGTGACTGACCCCAGTATCATGGTTCGCGAAGTGATGGACACTAATTTTGAAAACATTACCGCAACGATGCCGAACAATGAAGTGGCTAATTTATTTGAATTGCATGACTTAATTTCTGCTCCAGTAGTGGATCATCAAGGAAAATTATTGGGACGTATTACCATTGATGATGTTGTAGATGTAATCCGTGAAGATGCCGATCATTCCCTGATGCGACTGGCAGGCCTTGATGAAGATGAAGATACTTTTGCACCAGTATTAAAAACAGTTAGACGGCGAACCTTGTGGTTGGGCCTTAACCTGGTAACTGCTGTCATGGCGTCTATGGTCATTGGTATATTCCAGAATACCATTGATCAGGTTGTGGCCTTAGCTGTGCTAATGCCAATTGTTGCCAGCATGGGTGGTATAGCTGGCAGTCAAGCCTTAACTTTAGTGATTCGAGGCTAGGCTCTTGGGCAGATAGAGCGTAGTAATGTGCGTTACCTCATTAATAGAGAAGTGATTGTCGGTATGCTCAATGGTATGATCTGGGCTCTAGTAATGGCTGGAATTGCAGTATTCTGGTTCGGTGACATGAGAATTGGCTATATCCTCGCGATTGCAATGATAATCAATTTGGTAGTTGCAGCAATAATGGGTGCTTCATTGCCGATCATACTTAAGGTGTTGCAGATTGACCCGGCCTTAGCTGGTGGAGTTATATTGACTACTGTTACCGATGTGGTCGGCTTTTTTGCTTTTCTTGGATTAGCTACTTTATTTTATAGCGTGAATTTTTGATCCGGTCAAATATTCATTCCCTCCAAATCCTTACAAGATATTGATAATCCTGACAATTACTACACTGGTAAGGAGATATTTCGTTAAACGCTAAGAGAAAACATGTCCTAATAGCGTGATTATTTAGGGTAAATGCACTATATTTTTTTCTAGTACCCTGATACAAAAAACATGATGCTTTGTGTGCGATCTTTTGGTGGAGATGTTAAATATAATTTCAAATTTTTCCCTTGGGAATTAATTTAAGGTTTATTTTTGAGTATGCTTAAAGCGATGTAATTCATTGTAGAGCTCAATAATTGAACAGCGGTAAGTCATCCTGTCGAGTAAGGTGGTTGTCATTTTGGCATCGCCAAACACATTGGCCCATTCACCTAAATCAAGGTTAGTGGTACTTTTTACCTCCCGTTCTACGACTTCAGTTTCAATCAATTGTTGTGCAGCATTGCAGCTAGTTGAATCATCTTCTCTTCCAGCGCTAGTTTCCCAGCAGCCACCTCGGCATCCAGTTCACGCTGCTCGATCAAAAATAGCAATTTGATTCTGCTGGTTGCATCTCAACAAGAGATCCATACAGCAATTTATACCGCTAATGCCATTGAGCCTCTAACGAGCGTCATCAAGAAACGCCAGCTATCGCTTCGTGACAATGTGGCTAAAAAATTAGTTTATCTGGCTACTCGGGAGGCGTTAAACAATTGGAAAATTGTCGACTCGAAACTGGTGTTCAGGACTGGACCACTTTATGATCGTGTCTGATCAGTGATTATTAGACCATGTTTAATTCAGGAAGATACACTCTGCATTGTAGTGATGATCAAAATGGCACCAAAGGCACCATTTTAGGAAGTTTATCGGGATATTTATTAATACTTAAAACATGATTTAAAACACCATCAATATATTATTCTGAGATAGACTATATTTTTAGAAAAATATTAAGGATAACTGTGGAAATTGACTTTACAATCAATTTAATTGGAGGTGAGCTTTGTTGTCATGAAATATTTTACTAATCAAGCCTGAATATATTCCTTAACCGTTGTTCTAGTGTCTTAGGAACATTATCCTTATCAAATATCTGTATTAAGCTGATTTTGGGATTATCCAGACTACCTTCAACTTGGTAACGTGCACTAGTAAAAGTTGCCAGTTCATCTCCAATTAATTTGTTGACCAAGTAAATGGCGCCGCCTAGTTGCGGTGCTCCTGCTAACCAAGCTGCTAGCGGCAGTTGTTGGGTAATTGGTACAGTTACCACCATCTGCTTCAAAACTTGGCGCTGGTTAAAATCCAATTTTCCTGTGAAACTCAGGTTCAGGGTTGGTGATGAGATTAACACTGCTTTTTGTGTGGTTGCTACGCCTTTTTCCAGACCATAAACTGCCTTAATAGAATTAAAATCCAGGCCTGGCTGGAATAGATCGGCGAAATTTAACTTCAGGTGTTGTATGATTCTGGACATATCCAATAGGTTGAGTACCTTCAAACTACGGCTAAAAGTTGACACATTTACAAAAGCGCCCTGTGCTACATCCAGGCCAAGTGTGCCAGAGCTTTCCTGCAAGGAAAAGCCTGTTGGTGAATGAGGCCAGGCCAGGTTGACTTTTAAGATGGCATTCTCACTATTGATCAATGGTGCATAGCCCCAAGCTTGCATAGCTTTGGCCACATTTTTAGTCTCCATGTATCCAGTGAATAGCGTCTTATGCTTGCCATTTTGGCGATTCCAGACTAACTTGCCTTGCCATTGGCTATGGTGTAACACACCCTGTAGATTATCTAAATTAACCTGCTGATCTGCCGGACGCACCTTGAATTTCCAATATCCTAGATCACGACCATTTTTGGATATCTGATCAATAACCACATTTGCTGCTGGGATGCTGGTCGGATTAATGCCCTCTAGCAGATCAACTATTAGCGTATCATCCATGATTTTTTCTGGCATGTTTAAGTGCAAATGATCCACTGCCATCATCAGTGGGCCATCACTAACTGGCTGGCTGACCTTTACAGCTAGCTCCTTTGAGCTCAGATCTAGCTGCCATTGTTCTGGTAAAGATGAGGCCGATAAGGCCACCTGGTGTAGTTTAAATGCATGCCAAGAAAGCTCACTAGCTTCAATGTTGGCACTAAGAGACGGCCCATTTTTTGAGCTTAAACTTAGGTTTCCTGCAGTTTTTTGTAACGTTAGATTTTGGTCGGGGAGAGTTAGGGACAGGTCATGGCTGCTCAAATCAAGTTCATAGGCGAGATCATGCAAATGACCATAAGGTAAGCTCACCCAACCCTCTGCAACTAACTGACCCTGTGGTTTAAGTTGATACACCCAATTTGGTAGCCCTGTCTGATTATTCAAGTAATGTGTCAGCTTCAACATCTGACTAGCAAAACCCTGTACCTGGCCACGAACTTTAATGAATTGGCCTACACCTGTTTTGAACGGCACACTGATCTGAAGATCTCTAAGCAATAGGGATGCATCAGTTGCCTTGGTTTTAGGCGACAGATTACCCTGTTGTAACTGTAAATCGACCTGCCCATGACCGCTTGTAAAGGCCATACTGACATCCCGTAGCACTGGCCATTTACTACTATAATTGAATCTAGGTACTTGCAGTTGTCCCGTCATGGCCAGAGCAGATGTATTGGCTGGAACCCTGTTTCCAAAAGATCCATTATAGATGATTCCTCCCTGCTGTAATTGCCCTGCTGGCAAAGCCTGAATCAACCATTCCTGGAGACTAGCCGGTATAATCCGGGTTGGCAAATAGTCAGTCAAGCTACCCAGATTCATGTCTCTGATTCCAAGGCTTAGCTGTAGAAATGGTGTAACGTCACTACCTCGGCGTGGGCTTTCTGCTGACAGCTTACAGTAAATCAATCCAGTACCGGTATCCATCTGAATCAGGCTACTGTGGAAACGGTAACGATCAGCTAGGTAATCCCAAGTAAATTGACCTTGCAAATAGTTAAATTTCCACAGTTGATCATGTAGCTTGGAAAAACCTAAGTTAGTGGGAAATCCGTCCAGTTGTACTTTGCCACCTCTGTGGCTAAGCCAGATATGGCCTCGGGCATGTGCAACCTCAGGCACACTTTTCCAAGCAGTTATTCCAACGTCTGTCATTGCGGCACTGAACAAAAATTCCTGAGGTTTTTTTCTCGCTATTAGTAATTGCGCTTGCTCGATTTGCCCAGTTGGAACCAAGCCCTGCATGGGTTGCTTGATTCTGGCAGGAAGTTCATCAATCATACTTAGAACTGGCACGGTCTGGTTAAGCTCTAGTTGTGCTGTGCGAGCAATAACGTGCTGCGCATTAACCACTATGGCAACTTCAGTGAATCCTACTGGCTGGCCATTCAGTGACGCTTCCAGATTGGTCAGTTGCAACTGCCATCGGTCAGATAATTGTTGCCAATCGAACTTACCATTGGCTTTGGTTTCGTAGTTGTCGTATTGCAACTGCCACTGGTCAAGTTGTCCGCGTGCCTGAGTAATTTGTCCATTCTGCCAATGCAGCCACAACTGCCCACCAACCCGCAGCTGTTTTACCACAAAATTAGGCTGTAGCATGGCTGCCAGTGGGGTTAGTTCAATTCCGTCACTGATTACATAGCAATGGCCATTGGAAAATAGATTATCTTTATCTTGAAGTAGCCGCGCTTGGATATGTAATGAATCACCATGCTGATCGAATTTCAGTTGTGCGGAGATGACAACCACACCATCCTCTTGGGTTAGGTTTATTAGGTTATTATGCAGTACCAGTTTTGTACCCTGTGAGCCATGCAAGCGTAATAGAGCATATGTCGTCAACAGTAGATCAGGTTGTTGCTTCAGTAGGGCTAACAATACTGCTTGGTTAACATTGGATAATCCAGCTTGGGTTTTTTCCATTACCGTTGGATTAAATGTCCATGCTCCGCTGGGCTGTTGATAAAGATCCAGTTGCAAGTTGGAAATTTGCAACCGATCCAGCACCATAGTGCGTTTCTGTAAGCTCCGGAGTATATTTATTTTCAGGCTGAGGGTATCTAATACCAAAGGTAGTAAAGATTGCTTGTCATCAGCCGCCATAGCCAATTGAACTTGATGAAGTTGAAAGTCAAGCTGCCAGCCGATTAATTGCACTTGGAAATTTTCCAGCTGTACTGGATGTTGCAGAACTGTAGCGATCATCGCAGCAGCGTGTTGATGATAAAGTGGATGACTATCTAATCCAAAACGTAGCCAACTGAGCACTATTGCAACAATCAATACTACGGCTAATACTAGCCATTTCAGCAGCCTAAATAATATACTCATTAGGTTATTGCAGTTCGCTCCATGACACATCTGCGTTGCATGTGGCGTAGGGCCACGTCAAAATATTGTAGGTTAAACCTGCAAATAGATGATTTTATCAATGATAATGTTCCTGCATCTAATTGGGCAAGAATTGAATTGCTCCATAAAAAATGCTGCGTTAGTCATGGTGCTCTATATACATTTCCTTGCTCATCGCCTTCTATTTGAGTTGAGTAAGGTTTGTTTGGTCTGCTCTGAAACGCGTCATCCTTCTGGTAAGACCAAGCATTGTGGTTTAGTTTACTCTCAGAGCTTGCCGTAGGCTACGAAGTACCACAAACAACCAAGGCCACACTAACGCGCTGACCAGAGTTGGTAACAAATACATAAAATTACTCGCGGTATTACCAGATAACGCTTGACCCCAGCGAGAAATGAATTGATTAAGGGCTATTAGTAACAGCACTGCTAGTGCTTGCTGTAACATTCGGTACATGCGCAGGCGACGATAGAGCAAGCAGGTTATCCAAGCGATTAGCACTAGAGACAGTGCATTTAATCCTAAATAACTGCTTTGCAACAGATCCACAAGTAAGCCAAGTACCCATGCAGTTCCTAGACCAACTCGATGAGGTAGGGCCATACACCAGTAGATTAGCACCATCGGCACCCATTCTGGCCAACCCCACTCTAGCCCATTTGGCAAAGGCATAGCGCTGAGCATTAGCGCTAGTATAAAACTACAGTAAATAGCCCAAGTAGCATTTCCCTTAACCATCGACTATTGATCCCAATTACTCAAATCAAGGTCGGCAGGCCGATGTTTGTAGCCTATTTTCACTAATAATAATTGCCTGCTATTACTCAATTGTGCAGTTGGCTTAGCTTTAACTTGTGCGAATGCACGTCCGGGGTCGTGTATCACCTCAGTTACTTCAGCTACTGGATAGCCTACAGGGAAACGTAACCCAAGACCAGAGCTGACCAGTATATCACCAACTCGTATGTCCTCTGTATCGGCCAAATCTGCTAATGCTAGGTAATCGTAATTGCCTTGGCCATAGGCCACTGTGCGTAGGCCGTTACGGTTAATCTGAACCGGAATAGCGTGATTACTGTCAGAGACTAACAGAACGCGACTTGTATAAGGGCCAAGCATACATACCTGTCCCATTACGCCGGTAGAATCAATGACTGGCTGACCTAGCACAACACCGTCTTCACTACCGCTGTTGATGATTACCTGATGCACGAAAGGATCTGGGTTTAGCCCGATCAGTTCACTGAGTATAACTTTTTCATCAAGTTTCTCAGCAGCATTGAGCAGACCACGAAGGCGGTAGTTTTCAACTGTAAGTGCAGCTAGTTTCTGTATTTGACGTTGGTCTAATAAATTTTGAATCCTTAGCTGCCGATTTTGTTCTAACAGATATTCTCGGGCCATTACTAACTCGTTCAGTCGAGTCCATGTTTGTCCGGGTAGATCCACCAGCCACTGAATAGGTGTTACTAATAATGTCATCCAAATTCGAATTTGTTTGGTTTGTGGGAAGTTATAGTCAGCAAAAATAAGTGCAATTGCCAGTAACATGTATCCCAGTAGTTTTGACTGGGTCCGACTGGCTTTAAACATAGGGTTGATTGTGCAGTCTCCTCGAATAAATCAGTTTTTGTATTACGATAAGAGACTGCTTGCACAGTAATTGAGACAGCCGACTGAAGGTATCATTCTTTGGCCAGCATTTCGAAGGTATGTTCATCTAGCATCTGTAACGCTCGCCCACCACCACGTGCAACACAGGTTAGTGGATCCTCAGCGACTATAACTGGCAAACCAGTTTCCTCACTGATAAGTCGATCTATATCACGCAATAAGGCTCCCCCTCCCGTCAACACGATCCCGCTTTCAGCAATATCTGAAGCCAGTTCTGGTGGAGAATGTTCTAGTGCACTTTTAACCGCCTGTACAATAGATGACAACGGTTCTTGCAGTGCTTCCATGATTTCGTTGCAGTTCAAAGTGAAGCTGCGCGGGATGCCTTCGGCTAAATTACGACCTCGTACATCAATTTCAAGAATTTCTGTACTGGGATAGGCTATACCTATTTCTTGCTTGATGCGCTCCGCTGTTGATTCTCCAATCAGAGAACCATAGTTGCGTCGTATGTAAGATACAATGGACTCATCAAATCGGTCACCACCAACCCGTACAGATTCAGAGTATACCACCCCATTAAGAGAAATAATGGCAATTTCGGTAGTCCCTCCACCGATGTCAACTACCATGGAACCACTGGCATCTTCCACTGGCAAGCCTGCACCTATGGCAGCAGCCATAGGCTCTTCAATCAAGAATACATCACGAGCGCCTGCTCCCATGGCAGATTCCTTTATGGCCCGACGTTCAACTTGGGTGGACTTGCAAGGGACACAAACCAGAACTCTTGGGCTGGGAGTGAGCCAGCTGTGCTCATGCACTTTATGAATGAAGTGTTGCAACATTTTCTCAGTCACGTGAAAATCAGCTATAACCCCATCTTTTAATGGCCGGATTGCGGTAATATTACCAGGTGTACGACCTAGCATACGTTTGGCATCACGCCCTACGGCAGCAACGCTTTTCTGGGTTCCGTGGCTACGGATTGCAACTACCGATGGTTCATTTAGAACAACATCTTTATCACGGACATAAATCAAGGTATTGGCTGTACCTAGGTCAATAGACAAGTCACTGGAAAAAAGGCCCCGGATTTTTTTTAACATGCGCTGAGATTCACTCTAACTGGATCATTAAGGGCAGCCTATTAATTAAGCTGCATTTTTTATAATATTACAACTTTAACAACCCTGCTAGGCTTGAGCAAGGTAATTACGTTTCCCGGGCACTATAAATGTGCTAAATTAGCTTTTTTTTCAAGTATACTGCCATATCAGGCTAGATATTTAAATTAAATTAAATGCTTACGATATACTGGACTAACTAAAAATTTAGATTTTGATATTACTTGGTGGCTTTAAATTTCAGCCCAAGGTAACTAAATATTTAAACTCCAAATATCAATTTTATCACAGAGATAAACCATGACCCTTGTTGATACTGATATTAAAAAAATTGCCCATTTGGCCCGGCTCCAGATCAGCCAGAATGAACTGATTGATTATGTCAATAGCCTTGGTAGCATACTGGCCCTGGTTGATCGCATGCAGCAAGTGAACACTGATGATGTTGAACCTCTGGCTAATCCGTTGGATCAGCATCAACGCCTGCGTGTAGATCAAGTGACCACTGTTAATCAGCATGATGAATTTATGGCCCTTGCTCCAGTTTCTGATGCAGGACTCTATCTCGTGCCAAAAGTAATTGAGTAACTATCTTATCACCATGTAAAATTCACTTTCACTGTAGTTTTGATTATAGACCGGATCATGTCAATACCCACGCTTTCCCTAATTGCTCATGGCCTCAGCACTGGAAATTTTTCTAGTGAGGAAATCACCTGTGACCTGCTGGCTGATATTGTCGCTAAAGACAAACAGTACAATAGTTTTATAACCATTACGAAAACACTTGCACTAGTGCAAGCTCGTGCTGCAGATCAACGCCGCTCTCAAGGTTGGGCTGCGCCACTGACTGGAGTGCCTATTGCGCACAAGGATATTTTTTGTACCCGCGGTATTCGCACCAGTTGCGCTTCACGCATGCTGGATAACTTTGTACCCCCTTATGAATCTACTGTCAGTCAACGCCTGTTGGATGCAGGTAGTGTATGTCTTGGCAAGACAAACCTGGATGAGTTTGCTATGGGCTCATCCAATGAAACCAGCTATTATGGTGCTGTCAATAACCCTTGGGATCTGGATGCAGTTCCAGGTGGCTCATCCGGTGGTTCTGCAGTTGCGGTTGCCGCTGGACTAGTGCCCGGTGCTACTGGTACTGATACTGGTGGATCAATCCGTCAACCTGCCTCATTTTGTGGAGTCACTGGTATAAAGCCCACATACGGTCGAGTATCTCGATTCGGTATTATTGCTTACGCATCCAGTCTTGACCAGGCTGGCCCCATAGCCCGTACCGCTGAAGATGTGGCATTGATGTTGAATGTAATGGCCGGCTTTGATCAGCAGGATTCAACTAGTGTAGACCGCGCGGTTGATGACTATTGTGCTCAACTTGAGCAACCGCTAAAAGGGTTAAAGATTGGTCTACCAAAAGAATATTTTGGCCCAGGTCTGGATGATGGAGTTGCTCAGTGCATCCTTTCAGCTGTACAAGACTATGAACGACTAGGAGCCCAGATATTGGATATTAGCTTATCCA
>Ga0233444_10001147_pt1 | contig 30934 bp, 35 predicted proteins | sample SI_124_October20_6_FD_182792 | JGI IMG/M metagenome (GOLD analysis project Ga0233444, IMG submission 182792) | Seawater microbial communities from Saanich Inlet, British Columbia, Canada - SI_124_October2016_10_MG | ecosystem: Environmental > Aquatic > Marine > Inlet | place: Canada: British... | reverse complement strand
CTGAAAGTTACGTTAAAAATACGGGTGCAATTATCAACCATATTGATGGTGGCAATGCTTATTATGTGCCTTCACATGATGAGATATTTATGCCTGATAAAAGTAACTTTATATCAACTAAGAATGCCAGTGCAACCGATGGATACTACGGCACTTTATTCCATGAACTAACGCACTGGACAGGTGACGCAGGTAGATGCAATCGTAATCTTAGTGGTTGGAAGGGTTCAACTAACTACGCATTCGAGGAATTAGTAGCCGAGATGGGTAGTGCCTTTTTATGCAATCAACTAGGCATCAGTGCAACGCCACGTGTAGACCATGCTAAATATTTGAAGTCATGGATAAGATGCTTAAAGGATAAGCCAACGGCTCTAATGAATGCAAGTGGCTTAGCCAATAAATCACTTATATACTTGAACGAGTTGCAACCTAAGGCACTCAAAAAAGTAGCATAGGTAAAAAAATAAAACTTAAAACCCTGCTAAAATTTTAGTGGGGTTTTTTGTATTTGTATAAATTTTAATGATAGTACATTGTCACTTTTATTATTGGTGATAGTACATTGTCACTTTGTTTTTATAGAGGGTGGGTGTAAATACATTATGCCTTACATTGGCACTGTGTCATTTTCTGTAGGTTTAGCAAATTCCATAAGGTTAAAAGGTAGAACTGCAACAAACTTAGACCATCTTAAATTATTTTTTTTAGGACAACTAAACAATTCTGCTTTAGTGAATGTATGAAAAAATTTAAATGTATCTTTTACTAAATGACACCAAGCATAAATTGGAGATTGGTCTTTAGGATAAATCATAACTAATCTATTATGACATTGTTGATTTATTGTTTCACTATTAATATTTTTTGTAGTAAAAACGTGAACACAACCATCATAATGACTTTTATCACTATAATAATAACCAAACACAGGTTGCCAACCAGTAATTAATTCAGTTGGAACTTTAAGTGCTGTGGGTTGAGCAGGGTTTAAAACTTGTATTTCACTTGCATTAATGATTTGACCAAGTATAGGTAAATCAGAGACATCAGGTTGAGGTTCAGGTCTAAAGGCATTTGGAAAAGCATTACGAATTTTTAAATAATTTTCTACAGTTACATTCTGTTTATTTTGTAGGCGATATAATACATTCTTATCTATACCTGCTTTATCAATAATATTTTTGGTTGAGTGTTCTTTAATTAAAATATCAATATAATAGGATAGGTCAGACAAAGTCTGTGGTGATTTATTCATATAATGTATCAGTGTATTATTTACCATATATCTACCTATAAAACAGAAGGTATTATACATTATCTTTTATATCAAGTTAATAATTTATTTATTGTAAAATATTCTCTTTTATGGGTTGCATTATTTTTTAAAATGATTAATGATTTGATTAACTGATTTGCGAGAAAAGTTCTCATTTATCAGGAAACATTAACTGTAAGGAGTGAATATGTTTAAAATAGGAAACCAACTAAACTTGATACGTATAGAAGTAACAAGATTAGTAGAAGCTGTATATTACTTAATCAAGTTATTACAGCATACAAACAGGGTGTTAGACCCAAATGATAGTAAAAATCCATATAAATTGAGAAGTAAACAACAAGATGGTGACTTCGGCTTAGACCCAGTGAATATGTGGAGATATAGGAGTAAAAAATAATGGCAAAACAATTACTTTTATTTAAACCACATGACATTCTCACTGACGAATTATTGAAAGTAGTGGCTAGAGTTAGAAATAGCTTAAAACCTACTGCTAAAATAATTCCATTTCCAAACCCAAGAAGACAGCTTTTTAGCTGTTCTAACGTAAGGAAACAACATGGCAGAAGTAAGCATAGTTGAAGGTGAAATACCAATACTGGAAACTGCTACGTCACCTAAAATGTTTAATCATTTAGGTAAGGCATTATTGAGTGCTGAGAAAACACTTAATAATAACAAAACTGACGTAAAAGAGTACAGTATTGTAGTTGTCACTGAGACCATTGAAGATTTGCTTTACTAGGTATATACAGTTTTATACCCAAGTAATTAAATTACAATGTTCTATAGTTGTTCTATTGGTATATCAATATGGTGTGCTATAATAGATACACAGGCACAAAATCTAGGTAGGGTTGATAAGCACAATATTGATTATCTATTTTTTCGAAAGTGTCTCACACTAATAATAAACACTTGTGCAAGTAAGGAATATAGTTAAGATGAATACAATAATAAATAAAATAATAATGGTAGTAGCAATGGTAGTATGTAGGGTAGTTCACAAAGTCAGATGTCGGTCTTTTTTAAGACGTGTTGATGACTTCAGTTATGAAGTTAAGACTTTAAAAAATACAAAAAATTTACCTTTCATTACAAAGAAAAACCTTGTCAGTAACGAATACGAAAAATCTAGAGCATTAAAAATAGGTGGTGTGTGTATCAGATATAGCTTTGATAAACTCATTAAATATCTTGATGTCAGAGACGTAGAACTTACTGAACCTGAGTTTCAAACTAATGTTGCAATAGCACTAGCTAAAGTAACTACAGAAACTCATACCTCTGCTAACATTATAAAACTAGAAAGTAGAGAGAGGAAACATGAAAGACCAATACAAAAAAGCAGTCTTTAGTTTAATGTTTACACAACACTTCTTAAATTACATTAAGAAGGTAGAACAACGTAAAGGCAAGACACTACATACTAATGGTGTACCAAATCATTACATTGCAGTGCTACAAATAATATTAATTTTAAAAGATAACGAGATGTCTACTGAAAGTATTTCTTATCATTTTAATAATATTTTAGGTAGAGGTATCAACCAGTCTTCTTTAAGTAGAACACTGACATACTTACATGAGACACTTAGTTTAATTAAATATACGGACAATCCATTCGCAGAAGATAAAAGATATACGTATGTTGAATTGACTGGTGAAGGTAAAAAACTACAAAAGTTCTTTTTAGGTTCAACGCAGGAAACTATACCGACAGTCTTTAGTAGTAATAAATTAATGACTGCGACTTAGGAGTTGAATGAATAAATTAAGTAGAGAAGCCATACTAAAATTACATGCAGGTATTTACTTACGAGGTGATACCCTTGCAGTACATACTAGAAAAAAGATGATAGTTGATGGCGAGTTAAAGAAGGACAGTGCTTATGATACTGTTAAGATAAACGATACAAGTGATACATCTTTTAAGAAGGCACTTGCAGAAGCGATTAAGCTAAAAGAAAAACATAATGAAGCATTAGTAAGTGCTAATTATCACAGTCGTAAACAAGGCAAAAAATCCATTACTAAAGGTACGTTACAAGAATGTTTAGACATGACGTATAAAAAGCAATGGGAGAATGGAAATAATCAAACTAATATAAAAATTTATATGAGAGATATATTAAATTATTTTCCACCTACGATTACATTGGCACAGATGCAAACTGATGCACACTACAATGGTTTTGTAAATTACATGAAGAAGACCATTGAAGAACGACCAACAAACAATTTAGCAACTTTTAATAACAGAACTACAAATCATAGACTTTCTGTATTGAGAGAAACTTTTAGAGAAGCCATATCTAAACGTATGTTAGAGCAATCCAAGTTACTCAATCCTGATGTAAGAGTTAGAGATATGGGTTGGAGTAATTTGCATGTCATAGAGAGTAAAAGCAAAAAGCCAATTAGTAGAGAAGATGAAGTTAGATTAATGGAATTAGCTTATGCAAATGATGACGTACAACATGCTGATGCAATGCAATTTTTAATTAATGGTTTGGGAATTAGATTACAGTTTGAATTTTTTGACCCTCAATTTAATATTGATTGTATTGATTATAAAAATAAAACTATTAATTTTTTTCGACACAAAACACAACAATGGTCAGGCGATTTACCTTTAAATAATACTGCCTATAACATTGCTGTTAAGTATAGAGAAACTGCAATAGCACATAAATCTAGAAAGTTATTTCCTAATGTTACTGTAAGAAGCATGAGAACTTTTTTTGAAAAATATGGAAAGTTGTTGGAGATAAAAAACTTTACACCTTATGCTACGAAACACACATTCATAACAAGATTATGTGAAACAAAAACACCTGTAAAAGTTATATCAAAACTGGCAGGTATCAGCATTGAAACAGTATTAAAATACTACGCACAGGAAACACCCCAAGCATTAAGGGAAGCTGTAAATAGTATTAATGATAGTAACATTGTTTCTTTTATTGGTCATAACTCAAAAGAGTTGATTAAATAAATGAACACTGCTAATTACATTCACAAAGTTGGGCGAGTGGTGGAATTGGTAGACACGCCAGTCTTAGGAACTGGTTTCGAAAGAAGTGAAGGTTCAAATCCTTTCTCGCCTACCAAAAGCAATTATTGGGTTAATTTAGTTGCACAAGGTGTTGCATTATGGGTGATATGTTGCATTGCAGTAAAAAGGAAGTACGTAATTAAGGACTTATTAAACAAAGATTGGTCTTAGGATACAGTGATAAGGGTCTTAGAAACTACTTCCATTAAATTTACATGCACTGCTGTAGTATTGTTCTTTAATAGCAACACCTTTTTTTAAAAACTAAGTATATGCAGTTGTGCATTGGTTTGGTAGCAAGTGCAACAAGACCAGTGCAACAGGCACAAGTGCATACAAAAAGTAAGGAGATGTTCACATTATGTCTAATACACAAGATAATTTACTACAACAACAGTTAGCTGAATTAGTTAAGGTTGGTGTAGGTGGTAAATTTAAGGATACAAAAGACTACACAAAGAAAATACAGGAAGAAATAGAATTTGAAGAAAAGATGATTAGAGGTGGTATCGACAGATATAAGCATTTAGTCAATGAAGCCAAAGCTAAGAAGCAAGAAAGTACGACCATGTATGGTCTATTTCACCAACAAAAATACATAGATAAACTCTCTAGTTTAATCCATTTGAAGGTAGAAAAAATAGATACAGGACAAGTAGGAACGCACCATATTGCTATTAAAAAAATAGTGCAGTGTTTACCAAGAAGTGCCTTTAATGAAGACACTAAAAAAATGTCTAATAATCAGACAATATTTGACACTTGTTCATTGATTATTTTAAAGAATGTAATTGATGGTATTTCCAGTGATTGCACCCTTAATAAATTATCAATTATTATAGGCAATGCGTTAATGCTTGAAGCTAGAATACTCTTATTTAAAGACCAAAAGAAGAAGGAATATGAGCAGGTAGCTAAACGATTAGAAGGCAAGAACGTACCTCAGAAAACTAATAGATGGCAGTATAAAAAGAATGTTTGGGTCTATTGTATGAATAGACATGAACTTCAATTTGACGATTGGACTAAAGAACATAGACTACATTTAGGTGTTCAGATGATACATTTATGTGAACTCTTAGGACTTGTTAAGGTAGGCAATATGAAACTTAATAAGACCAAGACAATCACATACGTACAACCAACACCAAAAATTATTAAAGAAATAAAAAACTTTAATATTAAAAATGAAGCATTGTTTCCTAAGTATTTACCTATGCTTATGCCACCTAGAAAATGGACTTCACCTTTTATTGGTGGGTACTACGGCAAGAAACATAATTTTGAAAACAAACCTGAGGAGATAGCAAATGCACTACAATCTAGTCAAAGCAAGTAATAGAAGATATTTAGAAGAATTAAATAACAAGGTACATGAGATGCCAGTTGTTTATGACAGTGTAAATATTATACAAGAAACTGAATGGGTTATTAATAAACCTGTATATGATTTAATTAAAACATGTATGGATAATGATTTTAATTTAGGTCAGTTACCAGTCAATCCACAATCAACTGAGTTACCACCTAAACCATTTGACATTAAAACAAACAAAGAAGCATTAATTAAATGGAAGCGAGAAGCACAGCAAGTACATAAAGCTATAGGTCAATCTATGTCTAAATTTATTCAAGTTAGACTAATTATGGAAGAAGCAAGTATGTTGTTAGATAAAGGTGGTTTCTTTTATCCACATCAATTTGATTTTAGATTTCGTATTTATCCTAAACCTGCATTGCTTTCACCACAATCAGCAGATTATTCAAGAGCATTACTTAAATTTAAATTTGGTAAGCGAATGGGTAAAGGTGACAGTGTAAGTACATTTAACATTGCAGGTGCAAACTTGTATGGTGAAGTAGATAAAATGGAGTTGCCAGTTAGAGAACAATGGGTGCAGGATAATTCAAAAAAAATTATAGCATCAGCTAACAATCCACTAGAAAATACATGGTGGTGTGATGCAGATAAACCATATTGTTTTCTTGCATGGGCTATAGAATACAGAGATTTTGCAGAAAGCAATTACTCACCTGAGTTTATAACTACATTGCCTATACAAGCTGATTGTTCTAACTCAGGACTACAGCACTATTCAGCAATGATGAGAGACCCTATTGGTGGCAAAGCTACTAATTTAGTTCCATCTAATAAACCTAATGATGTTTATAATTTAGTTGCACAAAAACTAATTATGAAACTTAGAGATATAAAAGATAACCCACTAGCTAAGAAGTGGTTAGAGTATGGAATAGATAGGAAGCTATGTAAGAAACCAGTGATGTGTTTACCATATTCATTGACAAAGTTTTCATGCAGAAAATATATTGAAGACCACATGAAGAAACAATTAAATGAACGAAATGTATCTATAGATATATTCAAAGTATCAGACAGAGAAGATGGTATTTTTGAAGCAACAAACTGGCTAACACCTGTATTGTGGGAAAGTATTAATGAGATAATTGTTGGTGCTAAAGAAATAATGAAGTTCTTAAAAGATATAGCTAAACTGGTTGCATCAGAAAATTTACCAGTAAGTTGGACTTCACCATTAAATGCACCTATTCAAATGCTTTGTTATGAAAAAGAAAGTAAACGAGTAAAAACACAAATGGGTGATAGTATTGTTAAACTTTCAGTAGCACATGATACACCTAACATATCAAAAAGGGCTACAAGTCTAGGTATATGTCCTAACTTTATACATGCTAATGATGGAGCAGTATTACAATTAGCTGTAGTAAAAGCTAAAGAACTGGGTGTAGATAATTTTAGTATGATACATGACAGTTTTGGGTGTGTAGCTAGTGACAGTCATCTAATGGGTAAAGCATTAAGAGAAGCATTTTGTGAGATATATCAAAAAGATGTATTGAAGAATTTTGCTGATGAAATGTATGCAATGTTATCAGAGAAAAATCAGAAGAAATTTCCTAAAATGCCTAAAAAGGGAGACCTTAATTTAGACTTAGTAAAGCAATCTGTGTTTTTCTGTATATAAATACATGCACCTGTGCAACTAAGTGCCACTATTAGATAGACTAACATATAGGAGAATATCTATGCAAAAACTAACAACACACGTTAGTGTTGTGGGTGAAGCAGTCTACCCTCATCTTAATAAACCTGACGTTAAATTTAATGAAGCAGGTGAATATAAGGTGACCTTAAAAGTCGCTAAATCAGATGCTACCGACATGATTAAATTATTTAATGATGCACAGGCAGACAGTCTAAAAAAAGCGATTGCAGACAATAAAGGTAAAAAGGTAAAAGAAGCACCTCACCCAAGATACAACGTAGAAGGAAACAATGTTTTCTTCATCTTTAAACTGAAAGCATCAGGGGTCAATAAGAAAACTAAAGAAAGTTTTACTCAAAGACCACAAATACTTGATGCCGATAAGAAACCATTCCCAATGACTAAACAAATTTGGGGTGGGTCTAAGATAAAAGTTGCTTACGAATTAGTTCCTTACTATGCACCATTTGGAGCAGGTATCACAGCTAGAATGAAAGCAATCCAAGTCTTAGAACTTGTAGAGGGTAAATCAGATATACCTTTTGAAAAAGAAGATGGCTACAAAGCCGAAACTAACTCAGATGTACAGACAGAAGTTCAAACGAGTTCAGATTTCTAAATCTGTTTTCCTCAAATCAGGGTTAGAAGAAGTTGTCTACAACTGCTTAAACAAAAACAAATGTTCTTTTGTTTATGAAGGTTTAAAAATAACTTTTACTAGCCCTGAACAGAAACGAACTTATACACCTGACTTTCCAGTTTCAAATTCAAATATTATTATAGAAACTAAAGGTGCATTTAATTCAGCAGACAGAAAAAAGATGAAGCTGATTAAAACACAAAATCCAAAATTGGATATTAGATTTATTTTTTCTAATTCAAAAAACAAAATTGGTAAGAAAAGCAAAACAACTTATGGCAAATGGTGTGAGATGTTTGGCTTTAAATATCACTGCGTACAATCAACTAAAAAAGAAATACCTGACGAATGGTTAAACGAAATAAAGGAAACACAAAAAAATGGCAAGACTAGAAACTAAATACATTGTTGTGCATTGTTCACAAACAAGACCTTCACAAAAAATAGGTGCTAAAGAAATAGATAGATGGCACAGAGAAAGAGGTTGGTTAAAAATTGGTTATGCAAGAGTTATCAAAAGAGATGGCACTGTAGAACAAGGCAGAGATGATGACGAATTACAAGCACATGTAAAAAATTATAATCACATATCAACTTCAGTATGTGTAGTGGGTGGTGCTAAAGAAGAAGATTGGCAACAACCTGAAGATAATTTTACAGGAGAAGAATGGGAAAGTTTAAAGAAAGTTCTAGAAGAATTAGTAATTAAATACCCTGAAGCAAGAATTGTAGGACATTATGAACTTGATGAAAGAAAAACATGTCCTAACTTTAATGTCAGAGAATATTTATTAAACGAAGATATTAAAGGATACAAATTCGCAGATAGCACTGTCACTGATGGAGACATACAGGAAATGAAAGATGCAGGAGAACTCTAGCACTTTTATAAGACATGCACCTTGCGAAAATTGTGGTAGCCGAGACAACCTAGCTATCTACCTAAACCATACCTACTGTTTTGGTTGCCACAACTACGAAAAAACTCATGGCGAACTTCCTAAAGTTGCCACAACGAAACAAAATATAAATATGATAAGTGGAATAATAGAAGCATTACCTAAAAGAAAATTAAACAGTGAAACTTGTAAAGTCTTTAAATATGAGACTGGAACATACAATGGTAAGAATTGCCATATCGCTAATTACTTTGACAAAGATTATAACAAAGTAGCACAGCATTTAAGGTTTCCTGATAAATCGTTTATATGGATTGGAGATACCACAAATATTTCCCTCTTTGGTCAGCACTTGTGGAGAGATGGTGGTAAGAATATTATCATTACAGAAGGTGAACTTGACGCAATGTCTGTATCACAAATGCAGAACAATCGTTATCCAGTGGTATCAGTACCTAGTGGTTCTGCAAGTGCTAAGAAATATATTAAAAGAGAATTAGAATGGTTATCTAAATTTGAAAACATTATATTGATGTTTGATAATGATGAAGCAGGAAACAAAGCATCTATTGAGTGTGCAAATATTTTACCAGTAAGAAAAGTTAAGATTGCAAAACTACAAGAAAAAGATGCAAGTGATTTGTTACAAAAAGGATTAGGTTCTAAAATTATAGATGCCATGTGGGAAGCTAAAGCATATACACCACAAGGTATTATTCAAGGTTCAGATACTAAAGACTTACTATTAAATGATGAAGAAGTAGAAAGTATTCCTTATCAATGGAATGGATTAAATGAAAAACTACAAGGCATTAGATTTGGTGAACTAAATTTATTATGTGGTGGTTCAGGAACAGGTAAATCTCAAATGTGTAGAGAGATTGCTTATGACTGTATTCTTAAAGGTCACAAGGTTGGCTACATTGCACTAGAAGAAAGTGTTAAAAGAAGTATTAGAGGAATAGTAAGTGTAGGATTAAATGCACAAATACATAACCCTGATGTTAGAAAAAAATTTAGTGAAGAAAAATTATTAGAAGAATTTGATAAAGTAAAAGACAACATTTGTTTCTATGACCATTTTGGTTCTAGTGACAGTGAAGATTTAATGAACCGAATAAGATACATGGTTCAATCATTAGACTGCAAAGTAATTATCTTAGACCACATCTCAATAGTTATCTCAGGATTACATGATGGAGATGAGAGAAGATTAATAGATAATACAATGACAGAGTTAAGAAAACTTGTTGAAGAAGTTAAATGTGCAATGTTTGTAGTATCACATTTAAAAAGACCTTCAGGCAATCTAGGACATGAAGAAGGTGTGCAAACATCTTTATCACATCTAAGAGGTTCACATTCACTTGCACAGTTATCAGACGCAGTAATAGGTTTTGAAAGAGACCAACAATCTGAAACTGAAAGCAACATAATGATAGTAAGAGTTTTAAAAAATAGATTTAGTGGAGAGACAGGTGTAGCGACAAGTCTTATTTATAATAAAGATACTGGTCGTTTATCTGAAAGTAATTTTGATGAATGATGCAATGCTTACTAAATTTATATTAAATTATTTAGTTAATAAACCTGAGTATTTAAAATTATCAGGTAAACAACAACGAATAGCGTTTGAAACATTTAAAACAATAATGACTGCTATTTATCAATCAATAAGGCATGACAATATTTTTCCAGTAATAGTTTGTGGAGATTTACAAGCTAGGAAAGTTATTACAAAAGCATTGAAATCAGTAGAACCTTTTTTACCAAGAATTGAAAAAATTACTGTTCACTTAGTACAATAAATATGAAACTTATATTAGACCTTGAAACCAATGGTTTCTTGGACAAAGATAATTTAGTAATTCATTGTATAGTTTGCAAGGATATAACGACTAACGAAGTCTACACATATAATCCTAACACTATAAATGATGCACTAGAGTTACTAAACAAAGCTGAAGTTTTAATAGGACATAATATTACTGGCTTTGATATACGAGCATTAAAAAAAGTATTAAATTATAATTTTAAAGGTAAGTCATTTGATACGTTATTATGTTCAAGATTAATATGGACTAATAGACTTGAACTTGATTACAAATATAAACAAATGCCACCTAAACTTTTTGGTAGACATTCATTAGAAAGTTGGGGTTATCGAGTTGGTTTACGTAAAGGTGATTATCAAGAACATTCAACATTTGATGAATACAATCAAGACATGTTGGACTACTGTGTACGTGATGTAGAGGTAACACATTTATTATTTAATGAAATATTAAGAACTAATTATTCTGAAGAAGCAATTACTTTAGAACATAAGTTTGCTTATTGGATACAAAAGCAAGAAGAACAAGGTATTAATTTTGATGAGAGGTCTGCTGAGACCCTTCATTCAATCCTTACAAAGAAAAGATTGGAGATTAGCGACAAGCTATCTTTAGTCTTTTCTGAATGGAAGAAGTCTACAGGTTTCAAAACATATAAAAGAGATAATATTAAAAGAGGAATAAAAGCAGGAGTTCCTGTTGAACAATTCAAAACTGAAATATTTAATCCAAATAGTAGAGACCACATAGCAGACAGACTACAAAAAGTATTAGGGTGGTCGCCTAAAACATTTACAGCAACAGGAAAACCTGAAGTGAACGAAAAAATATTAAAAGCACTTCCGTATCCTGAAGCAAAACTATTAGCAGAATATCTTATGATTACAAAAAGATTAGGACAGTTAGCTGATGGTGAACAAGCATACTTAAAATTAAACAAAAAAGGAAAAATTTATGGAAAAATTATTACAAATGGTGCATTATCAGGCAGGTGTACACATCATCACCCAAATCTTGCACAATGCGTTAGCAGTGGTTCTCCATTTGGTAAAGAATTTCGTGCCTTATTTACTGCTCCTTCCGATATGGTTATGTGTGGCATTGACTTTTCTGGTTTGGAGTTGCGTTGTATGGCTAATTATTTGCATATATATGACAATGGTGATTTTTCACGAAAACTTTTGGAAAATGATATTCATACCGAGAACCAAAAAGCTACAGGATTATCCACTCGTGCTAAAGCTAAAACTTTTATATATGCTTACATTTATGGAGCAGGAAATGATAAACTCAGTCAAATCCTTGAAGTCAATAATGACGAAGCCAAAAAAGTAAGACAAAAATTTGAAACGTCTTTACCTGCATTAAAAACTTTAACTACTACAGCTAAAAATAAATTTAGACAGGCAGGTTTTGTAAAAGGTTTAGATGGTAGAAAATTAATTCCAAGAGCAGAACATTCAGTTTTAAACACACTTATTCAAAGTTGTGGTGCTTTATTAGTAAAGCAAGGAACAATCATATTAAACGAAGAACTACACAGACATGGCTTTGTGTGGGGTAAAGATTATGCAATGGTTTTACATGTGCATGATGAAATGCAATTTTTAGTTATTCCAAAAAGATTAGAAGAATTTAAGAAGGTAGCAAAAGGTATGTTCAAAAAAACCCAAGACCATTTTAATTTTAAAACAGAATTAGATGGTGAGATTAAGGTTGGACAGAACTGGAGTGAAACACACTAATCGCTTTGACCTTGACCTAAAGTTTGGTCAGAGTAAAGAGAACGAACTTCAAATAGCAATAGAAGGACAAGTTGAATGTAAGGCAGATAGATTAACTGTACGAACAGGCAACGTGTATGTAGAAATTGAAAGCAGAGGTAAGCCATCAGGTATTATGGTTACCACTTCTAAATACTATGCCATTTGTCTTGTTGTTGAAGAAAGAAAAAAAGACATTTGGATTTTAATTCCAACAAAACTTCTTAAAAAAATAATGAAGAAATTTCCCATTAAAGCAGGTGGGGATAGATGGACTTCTAAAGGACACATCATACCCAAATGTGAACTACTTAATTTAGCAATCTAATGCAAAGTAAATTATTTAGTTTAATTGAAAGTCTAACAAATGTTTGTATCGGATTTGTTATTTCTATAATTGCAAATTTACTTATTTTTCCGTTGTTTGGTTTTTACCCAACTCTAAGTCAAGCAACCAATATAGGTATTATTTACACCCTCATATCAATTCTACGAAGCTATCTCCTTAGGAGATTATTTAACCTTATAAAAAAATGAAAAAATTATTAAAAACTAAAATCAAATTACCTGACATTGATGAGTACGACTTCCCACATAAATTTTATAAATGTTGGTGGTCAGATATAATCAGTGACAGCAGTTGGCAATCTTTGTCAGCAATTAAAAAATCTAAAACAGCAATCTGTATAACTATGGGTTGGCTAATAGATAATTCTAAAGGCAAATTTATTTTTGTTAGTGACCTCAACTTTAATGATGATGGCACAATTAATGAGGGTGGTAACTCAACCGTAATACCAAAATCAAACGTACTAAAACTAAAGGAGATAAAACTATGAAAACTTTAAATAGTTTTTTAAAAGATAAAAAGAAAACCATGTTGGTTGATGCCGACTTACTAGCATACAAGGTTACTTCTAAATTAGAAGAACCTATTGACTGGGGTAACGACCAATGGACATTACACTGCGACTTTGGAGTAGCAAAACAATTATATGTTCAAGCTATTCAATTCTATATGAAACTTACAAACTCAACACAATACATAAATGTGTGGAGTGATAGTATGAACTTTAGAAAACAAATAGATAGTGACTATAAATCATATAGAAAAAATATTAGAAAACCTGTTTGTTATAAAGCATTAAGAGATTGGGTTGTAAAAACTTATCCAAGTAAAGTTTACAAAAATCTAGAAGCTGATGACACGATTGGAATATTAGCTACAGGAGAATTTAAAGATAAAGCTATAATTATTAGTGGTGATAAAGACATGCGAACAATACCTGCATTTCACTGCTCTATGTTAGATAATCAATTAGAAAAAGTTGATGAGACATTAGCTGATTATAATTTTTGCACACAAGTTTTAACAGGTGACCAAACTGACGGATACAAAGGTTGTGTTGGTGTAGGTCATGTTAAAGCCAGTAGAATACTAGATGCTAAAAAGTCTCTAGAAGAAAACTGGAAAGTTGTCATAGAAGAATATCAACGTAACAAATATACAGTTGATGATGCTTACCATCAAAGCAGATTGGCAAGAATATTAAGAAATGGTGAATATAATATCAAAACTAAGAAACCGAAACTATGGAGTTACCAATATGCTAAGTATAGAAATACTGGACAAAGTAAAAAAAATAGTTAGTTCCGATAGAGCAAAACAAAATGGAGACATGGTAGAAAACCATGAAAACATAAGCAGACTATGGACTAGCTACTTACAAAATAAAACTAAATTAAATATTAATATACTGCCTGAAGATGTGGCAAATCTAATGGTCTTATTAAAGATTGCTAGAAGTCAGGGTGGTGCATTTAATATTGATGATTTTGTTGATATGACTGGCTATTCAGCTATTGCAGGTCACATTACAAGCAAAAGACATGAATTAAGTACCACTTTAGGAGTATCTAATGATAAAAAAACCAAAAATAAGTAAAGAAATCATTACATACCTAGACGAATTATTTCCTGACAAATGTCCTACTGTTGAAGAAACAGAAAAACAAATCATGTTTAAAGCAGGTCAGAGAAGTGTCGTTAATCATTTAATCAAAGAGAAATCAGTACAAGAGGAGAACTAAAATATGTGCATGTCACCAAGAATTCCAAGTCCACCCCCTGCACCTGAACCTTTACCACCTGCTACACCTTCAGTGTCTAATGCTACAACTAAGCAGAAAGCACCAACTGAAGCAAGTACAGATGCGAGTAGAGATACTACTGTAGCTTCAAACTACAGCAGAAAAAGAACAGGCAGAGGTTCGTTAAGAATACCTTTATCAGGTGGAAGTGGTTTGAACTTTCCAACTAGCTAATAATGGCAAGTTATACATTAAAAGAAAAACCTGAGAATTATAAAGAAAATTCAGTGTCAGGGCAGTACCAAAAGCTAGAGATTGAAAGAGAAACATATTTAGAGAGAGCAAGAGAAAGTGCAGAATTAACTATTCCTCACTTATACCCACCAAAAGGAAACAATGCTAATACAGAATATAGTACACCATATCAATCTGTAGGAAGTAGAGGTGTTATGAATTTAGCATCAAAACTAATGTTAGCTTTATTTCCACCACAAGCACCATTCTTTAGAATTGATGTAGACGAATTAGTTTACAAATCTATTGAAGGTGACCCCCAACAGAAAAAAGTAATAGAACAAGGTTTAGCTAAAATTGAGAAATCAGTTATGGATAACATTGAAGTACAGAACGATAGAGTTGCTGTATACGAAGCACTAAAACATTTAATTGTTTGTGGCAATGTTCTATTACATTTAACTGACACTGGTCTACGAACTTACAGGTTAGAAAACTATGTAGTTAAAAGAGACCCACAAGGTCGTGTATTAAAAATTATAATTAAAGAAAGTGTAGTGCCTGATACTTTACCAGTAGATGTTATGAAAGCTGTTGGAAAAGAAGGTGATACCCAACAAGATAAAACTTTAGATTTATTTACTTGTATTAAAAAAATAGGTAAAAAATATATGGTACACCAAGAAGTCAAAGGACATGTACTTTATACAAAAGAATATACAGAAGAAAATTTACCATTTATTGCATTAAGATTTAATAGAGTTGATGGAATGAATTATGGTAGAGGTCATGTTGAAAGTTTTATTGGTGACCTTAAATCTTTAGAAGGATTAACAAGAGCAATTTTAGAAGGAAGTTCTGCATCAGCTAAAATGCTGTTCATGGTTGCACCTAATGGTACAACAAGAACTTCTAGCATTGCTAAAGCACCTAATGGTGCAATTATTGAAGGGTCAGCAACAGATGTATCTGTACTACAAGCAAACAAATTTGCAGACTTTAGAGTAGCTATGGAGACAATGCAAAGAATAGAACAAAGATTACAATTTGCATTTCTTTTAAATGCTTCAGTACAAAGACAAGCTGAAAGAGTTACAGCTACAGAAGTACAATTAATAGCTAATGAATTACAAGATGCCTTAGGTGGTGTCTATGGAATATTAACTACAGAATTTCAACTACCTTACATAAATACTAAGTTAGCTATGTTAAGGCAGAAGAAACTACTACCTGATTTACCAAAAGACATAGTTAAAGTTAAAATTATTGTTGGAATGGAAGCATTAGGTAGACAATCAGATAGATTGAAATTACTTCAATTTATATCTGACCTTGCAGGAACATTAGGTTCAGAAGTTCTTGCAAAATATATAAACCTTGATGATGCAATTAAGAAGTTTGCAGTAGCAAATCAAATTGATACTTCAGGTTTAATTAAAACAACTGAACAAATTCAACAAGACGAGCAACAAGCACAACAACAACAGATGGCACAGCAGATGCAGAATACTGCAACTGACCCTAGAGTGGCAATAGAAATGGGCAAACAATTCGCTAACTCTGGTGGCACTGCAAATGTTGAAGGTGATGAACTTGTCCTTAACCAACAAGGATAAATATGACAACAGGAAAAGTAGAAATAAATTCTGCTGTAGCAGAGAAATCAGTAGATGAACAAGTTAAAGAGTTAAACGAACAAGGTATTGATATTAATACTTTGCAAAGTACAGATGGTTCAAAAGTAATCGCTAGTGAACCTGATACACAAGCACAAAATATAGAAAATCAAAGACCAACTTGGTTACCTGAAAAATTTAAAAATGCTGAAGAATTATCTAAAGCATACTCAGAATTAGAAAAACAATTTTCAGGTAAAAAAGCAGAACCAGTTCAAGAAGAAGCTGATGAAGTAGCTATTCCAAAACAACAAAATTTACCGTTAGAACAAAATTCTCTAGATAAATATTCAGAAGAATATGCAGAAAAAGGTGAACTTGGTGAAAATAGTTATAAAGAACTAGCTAAACAAGGTTTATCAAAAGAATTAGTTGATGGCTACATTGCAGGTCAAAAAGCAATAGCTGATACGCAAACTACTGACATACAATCAGTAGCAGGTGGAAAAGAACAATATGGTCAGCTTATAGATTGGGCAGGTCAAAACTTATCTGAAAATGAACAAACTGCATTTAATGACTTAACTCAAACAGGAACTACTGAACAAATTAAAATGGCAGTTCAAGGGTTAATGAATAAAGCAGGTATGACTACGCAATCACAACAACAAGAAATGGTTCAAGGTGATGTTAATAATATTTCTACCGAACAATTCAATTCAGTTGCACAAGTAACAGAAGCTATGAATGACAAGAGATATGAAACTGACCCTATATTTAGAAAAGAAGTAGAAAGAAAACTTGCGAATAGTTCCGTATTTTAATGGCTAGAAATTACCGAAAAGAATATGACAATTATCATTCAAAAGATAAGCAGAAGAAAAACCGAGCAGGTAGAAATCTTGCTAGACGAATGATGAAGAAGAAGGTTGGTATTAAAGGTAAAGACGTACACCATAAAGATGGTAACCCTCAAAATAATTCTAGAAGTAATTTAGCTATAACTACTAAAAAATATAACAGGAGTAGAAACTCATAATGTGGTTTAATTTATTAGGCATGGCAGTGAAAACTGGTGCAAAACTTTACACAGATAAACAAAAAACTAAACAAGCAATGTCTACAGCAAGACTTCTTCAAGCTGAAAGAATGGCAACAGGAGAAGTTGAGTATAGTGGAAAAATATTAGAAAGTCATAAAGGCGATTTTAAAGATGAATTTGTTTTAGTTTTAATATCTATACCAATAATTTTATTAGCTTGGTCTGTATTTAGTGATGACCCTGAAATACACAAAAAAGTACAACTATTCTTTGACCATTTTAATAATCTTCCATTTTGGTTTCAAGCACTATGGGTTTCAGTGTGTGGAGCAATATTTGGAATAAAAGCAACTGACTTAATAAAAAGGAAATAAATATGTCATTAGTAAGGAATATTAATAGAAGAAAAAAACTAGGTATCTCTAGAAGTAAGAAAAAATCCACTGTTAGTGCGAAAGCATACAAAGATATGAAGAACAAGTGGAAAAAGAAAAGTGGCTAAGAAGAAGTCTAATTTTCTTTCAAAAGAAGTACATGAAACTAGAGCAAAATTTAAGAAAACAAGTATATCAAAAAATCGAAGTAGATTAAAAACTTCTTCTCTTAATAAACACAAAAGAAGACAACTAAAGAAAATATAATCACCACCTCTTGTAAGAGGGGTGACTTATTAAAATTCAGATGATTGCCTGATACGTCAGATAACTTTCTAAATTGAAAAGTAAATAAGGTTAATCTCAACAATAACACTAACAAATAGGGAGACATTAATATGTCAAACGCAACACCATCAAGACTGGGTCTAGTTAATAATACTGGAACTGGTGTAAATGATTTGTTCTTGAAGTTGTATTCTGGTGAAGTTCTAGCTAGTTTTCAAAGAGAAAACCTAATGCTTGGAATGACTAACGTCAGAACAATCTCAAACGGCAAATCAAGTTCGTTCCCTGTGACTGGAACTACAGTAAGTGGATACCACTCTGTAGGTGCAGAAATCACTGGAGACGCAATAAAACACAACGAAAAAATCATCAATGTTGATGATATGCTATTAGCATCATCTTTCGTTGCAGAGTTAGATGAACTAAAAAATCATTATGATATACGTTCAATCTACGCAAGAGAAATGGGTCAGGCACTAGCTAAAACAGTAGACCAAAATCTACTTCAATTAGCAGTTCTAGGTTCACAAGCATCAGCTACTATAACAGGTGGCAATGGTGGTACTGAACTAACTGACGCAGATGCTAACACTAACTCAACATCTTTAATCGCTTCTATCTTTGAAGGTATTCAAAAGTTAGACGAAAAAGATGTGCCTAACAGCGATAGAGTGTGTGTTGTTTCACCTGATATTTATTATCAGTTAGCAAACAACGACAAACTATTAAACAGAGACTTTTCTTCTCTTAATGGAGATTTTGGAAAAGGAACTGTTGTATCTGTAGGTGGAGTACCAGTAATTAAGTCAAACACTTGTGTGACTGCTTTTGCTGACAACTCCTCTGCTGTAGCAGGTGCGAACAATACTTACAACGTAGATGCAAGTAATCACGTTGCTGTATTATTCCACAAATCAGCAATAGGTACTGTTAAGTTAAAAGACTTAGTAGTTGAAACAACTTATGACCCGAGAAGAATCGGAAGTCTAATTACGTCAAGAATGGCGATTGGTTCAGGTATTTTAAGACCTGAAGCATGTGTTTCAATCAAAACATCTTAATACTTAGTAATTAAGACCGAGTGAGGGGAAGGGAGACTGACCCCTCACCACAACTTTATAGGAGAACCACATGATGTGTTGGTTATGTAAATTAATAAAAAAATTTAAAAAGAAAGTAGACGAATATCTCGATAGCTTTTTACCTTAATGACAATTCAAACAAGAACTACAGAATTAGAAGCTGTAAATACAATTCTATCAACGATAGGGGAAGCACCTTTATCAACTTTAACAGGAAGTTTACCTGTAGATGGAACAATGGCTAAATCTGTATTAAATGAAATAAACAGAGAAGTACAAAGTATGGGTTGGCATTTTAATACGCAACCTAAAGTAACTTTATCTAAAGACGCAGGTAATAGTACAATACCTTTAGCAACAAATATATTAAGAGTAGAATTAAATCCTTATATTCATTCAAAGACTGATTATGATATTGTTCAAAGAAATAACATATTATTTAATTTAGTTACAAACACTTCAACATTTACAGAAGATTTAAAAGATGTAAAAGTTGTATATCTATTAGACTTTGCTGATATTCCTGAACAAGCTAAAAGATATATTACAATTAGAAGTGCAAGAGTATTTCACGATAGAACTTTAGGTGCAAACACACTACATAAGTTTTCAGTAGCAGACGAAGAAAAATCTTTAGTAATATTAAGACAAGCAGAAGCATCTACTGGTGACTATAGTGTATTCGATAGTCCTGACCAAATTTATACAGTAAGTAGAAAAAAATCGAACTGGTGGTACTAGATGGCTTTAGTATCTAGAACTATTCCAAACTTAGTACAAGGTATCTCACAGCAACCTGAAGTATTAAGACTTTCTAGCCAAGCTACAGTTCAAGAAAATGGTTTTTCATCAGTCGTAGAAGGATTGAAAAAAAGACCACCTACAAATTATTTAGCAAAGTTAGGCACAGCAACACCAAACAATGCTTATATCCATACTATAAATAGAGACACTACAGAAAGATATTTAGTACAATTAACAAGTGGTGCAATAAAAGTTTACACAACAGCAGGTGTAGAAAAAACAGTTGTGATGCAAACAGGTGCATCTAATTATTTAACATCATCAGACCCTAAAGGCGATTTTGTTGCAATGACTGTTGCTGACTATACTTTTATTTTAAATAAACAAACAACAACTGCAATGGCAGGTACGACTAGCACAGCTAAAGTTGAACAAGCTGTCTATTCCGTATTACAAGGAGTATCAGGTACAACGTACTCGATAACAATAGATGGTTCTACCTTTTCTTTTACAAGTTCTAATACTGATACCCAGTCAATCAGAGATGGAGTTAAGTCTGCTATTGGCACAATTAGTAATATTACCTTAACAGATTTAGGAAATTCTAGTTTTTCTATAGTCAAATCTACAGGAACTTTAAGTATTTCTGCTAGTGATGGTTATGGTGATGATGCTTCACAAGTTATAAAAGATACAGTACAAAATTTTGTAGATTTACCTTCTCCTGCAATAGACAACATGGTTGTTCAAATTACAGGTGATGCAACAAATAGTTTTGACGATTATTATGTGCAGTATGATAGTAGTGGTGATGTTTGGCAAGAAAGTGTAGCACCAAGTACAAAAACTACATTAGACAATACGACTATGCCACATGTTTTAATTAGAACAGCAGATGGTAATTTTAGATTTTCACAAGTAGATGGTTCTACTTATACAATATCAGGAACAGATTATACTGTGCCTTCTTGGGGTTTAAGAATTTGTGGAGACATAGAAAGTTCTCCTAATCCTAGTTTTATCGGTAGAAAAATAAACGACCTGTTTTTTCATAAAAATAGATTAGGTTTTATAGCTGATGAAAATGTAGTTATGTCTAGAAGTGGAGAATACTTTGCTTTTTTTAATGAAACAGTAACTACTGTATTAGCAACTGATGTTATTGATGTTGCTTCTACTCACAATAAAGTTTCTATACTTAGAAGTGCAATATCGTTTGATGAAGAAATACTTTTATTTTCAGACCAAACACAATTTATATTAGCAGGTACAGGTGGAACAATTACACCTGAAAATGTATCTATAAATGTATCAACAGAATTTGAAGCATCTTCTTCAGTAAAACCAGTAGGTGCAGGTAGTAATGTTTTCTTTGCATTTGATAAAGGAAGTTTTACAGGATTTAGAGAATTTTATGTTAAGTCAGACACAGATACTAAAAGTGCTGATGATATTACAAGTAACGTACCTAGATTTATACCTTCAGGTGTATTTAAACTAGCTATTGCAACTAATGAAAACATTATGTTGGCATTATCGTCTAGCGAACAAAACGCAATTTTCGTTCACCAATATTATGTTACTGGTGGAAAAAGATTACAAAGTGCATGGCATAAATGGACATTCGGTACATCTTCTACAGATAAAATATTAAATATAGATTTTATAGAAAACACTTTATTTATTGTAAATCAAAGAAGTGATGGGGTCTATTTAGAAACAATGGACATATCACCTGCTGTAACGGACACAAGTGCTTCTTATTTAACTCATTTAGACAGAAAAGTTAGTAATAGCACAACAGGTGTTAGTGAAAGTTATAACGCAGGAACAAATCAAACAACTGTTACAATACCTTACACTAAAACTAATACGTTAAGTCTTGTAGGTGCAAGTACAGGTTCAAATCAAGCAGGACAAGAAATTAGTATTGTCTCACAAACAGGTACGTCTGTTGTAGTTTCAGGCGATATTACTTCTTATGATTATTTTATAGGTGAAGATTATACTTTTACATTTACGTTTTCTCAGCAATTTATACAAGAAGCTGATGCACAAGGTTCAAGAATATCTATTAAAGAAGGTAGATTACAAATTAGAAACTGGAGTGTTAATTATAATAATACAGGATTTTTTACTACTGTTGTCCAACCAGTTGGCAGAAGTAGTTCTTCAACAACATTTACAGGAACAATAACAGGAACAGGATTACTTGGTACTGTTAATCTAGCTGATGGTGATTACACATTTGCTGTTCAATCTGAAAGTGACAAACTTACAGTAACATTAGCATCAGACAGTCATTTGCCTTGTAATTTTATTAATGCAAGTTGGCAAGGATATTATGTTACAGCAAGTTCAAGAGTATAACCACTTTAGACTAGCAACATTTAAAGACATACAATATTTAGCACCAAGATTAAGATTTGCAGACAAAAGAGAAATAATATCATGTTCAGGATTACTTCCTTTTTATGCTTTATATTACTCTTATCTAAATTCAGAAATTGTCTTTACAATAGTAAGTAGTAAAAACGAACCAGTCGGTATGTTTGGGGTGTCCGATACTGGTGCAATATGGTTATTAGCAACTGATAATTTAAAAGATATTACATATAATTTTTTAAAAGAATGTAAGAAAGTTATTGGTTTTCTAAATACTAAATACAAAATTTTATGGAACTTTGTGGATTGTAGAAATTCACTACACATCAAATGGTTAAAATGGTGTGGTTTCAAATTTATTAACAAACAAAACTATGGAGTTTTAAATAAACCTTTTTATGAGTTTATAAGAATATAATATGTGCGTAGAACCAACAACAGCTATGATGATTGCAACAGCAGGGTCACAGGTCATAAACTTCCAAAACCAAAAAGCACAACAAAAAGCAACTTATCAAGCACAAGTTAGACAAAATCAAATAGCTAAAAATAATGCTATTCAAAGATATTCAGCAGAACAATTAAAAATTAATCAACAAATAAAAGCTACACAACAAAAAGGTTATGAAGCTAATTTAAAATCTAGAAAAGCTAGAGGTGATTTTGTAGCTGATGTATCAGGTTCAGGTTTAGCAATGTCAGGGTCTACAGAAAGATTAATGGCAGATTACTACAGAGTAGAAGGTAATTATATGAACTCATTAAATACTAATTTAGATATAGATATTGCACAATACGAAAGAAATTTAGAAGCAATTCAATTTGGTCAAGAAGCACAATCAACTTATGTTGCACCACCTAATCCTGAATTGTTATTTGTGTCTTCAGCTTTAAATGTAGCTAATTCATATTATTCCTTAGAAGCACAAAAAGAACTTAAAGGTTTAAAAACTAATAAACAAAAATCACAGTATGTTAGAAGTGATTTAGGTAGTTCTTAATGGCTAGAAAAACACCTCAACTTAATCTAGCACCTGAGAAAAGACAGGTTTTATCATCAGATTTTAACTTATTTTATAAACCACAAGTAAAACCTGAAATAGCAGGTGCAAAAGAACTTTATTCTTCATTAAATAATTTTGTCAATGATGCAGGTCAAAAGATGGTTATTGCTTCTGAAGTGAGAGAAAAAAAAGTAAGCGAAGCACAAGCTATAAAAGATTATAATAAAAATAGAACAGATTTTAATACTAGAGTAAATAATGGGACTTTACCTAAAGAAGCTAATCCTTATTTTATAGATAAGTACAAAGAACTAGAACTTAATACAAAAGCACAAATATTTCAAAATCAATTAGGAACTAGATATGCTGAACTTAAAATTGCAGAACAACCAAGTCCTACTGCTTTTCAAGAATTTTACGAAAAAGAAATTAAAAAATATGTAGCTGATAATAATTTAGGTGCATATAAACCTACAGATTTAGAAAAAGGTTTCTTTCAAAAAACTTCAGGATTTAAAAATCAATTATTTCAAACACACGTTAGTTCACAAATGTCTAATATTAGTGAGCAATACAAAATAAATTTTCAAAATAATATACAAGGTATGTTTGATGAAAGTAAAAGTTTTGCAGAAATTGGTGAAACTGTATCAGCATTTATTCTTGATAAAACTGCAAATGGGCTAAGTAATGGTTCAGCACAAAAATATTTATTAGAAACACTTACAGATTATGCAGAAAAAACTGGTGATTTTGAATATGCTGAAAAATTATTAGAAGAACTTCCTAAACACATACAATTAGGTACAGGTAAATTAGGAGATATTAAAGGTCTTAAAGATGATTTATTTCAAATTAAAGATAAACTTCAAGATAGAGCAACAAAAGAAATACAAGATGCAAATACAAGACAAAGTGCAATAAGACAAAAAGAATTTGGACAAGCACTTACTGTTGCAGATAAATATACAACTTTTAATGAAGCAAAAGAAAATGACCCTAACTGGGATACATATTCAAATTACAAAAAAGATAAACTTAGAAAAATATTTGATGAAAGAAAAGTTGGGTTTGGTTCACAAACAGAAATAGGGGTTGAAGAAACTATTAATGAATTAATTACAACTGGTAAATATGACGAAGCAAGAGAGTTTCTTGTTGAAAATCAAAGTCGTATGCAACCAAAATTTTATAAGGATTACAAAAACGTAATTGATAATTATGAAACTTTTGGTGAAGACCCTTTATTAAATTCACAAACTTATAGACTTTCTGAAGAAAGATTAGACGACATTGTACAAAATATTTTAGATACAGCTAAAGGTAGTATGATAAAGGTAAATGTTAAAGCTACTCGAAAACTTGATTTTAGACATGAAGCTATTGAATGGTTAGCTAGTCACCCTATAGATACAAGCAGTATAGTAGCAGGAGAGCAAATTGGTTTTAGTAAATCTGAAAGACGAGAAAAATTTAAAGCATGGGTTAAAAAAAGATACCAAGAAGAAGAAGCAGATTTGAGAGAAGCTATGAAAAACCAAGTTGGATTTCCTGACGACAATTCTAAAGAAAATAATAATAGTGAAATTATTGTAAACCCTGATGAATTAAAACAATTTGAAGCTAAGAATGTTACTTTTGAAAATAATACTACTGCAAAAGCAAAACCTAAGAATACTTATGGTTTCACAGAGTTAGAAATAGCTGAAAGAAGAACAGATTTAAAAGAAATGAACTCAGCTAATTTTCAAAGCAAATATAAAATAAGTAAAGAAATGTTCAAAAAATCTATAGGAGAAATGAAATAATGGCAACTATAAGAAAACAAGCACCAAATGGTCAGATTTTAGATTTTCCTGAAGGAACTTCTGAAGATGTGATGAACAAATATATGGCACAAGACAAGTTCCAAGCCATTCAGAAAAAAAGAGGTGCTATAAAAGATGTAGGAATAGGCATTGTTGATGGGGTTAGAGATGGTGTTCAAGCTACTGTAGACCTAGCTGAAGGATTAAGTGACACTTTAGGAGAAGCTACTAATGTAGGTGGATTTGTATTTGGTGAAGACGCAAAAAATGGTGTTTTAGGTTACGAAAATTTTGCAGAATTTAAAGCTAATAAAAGAAAAGGTCTTTTATTTGGCGAAAAGGGTGTCAATGATGGTTTAACACTACCTGACTTTGACGGAGACCCACACACATGGCAGGGTAATCTTGCTAAAGGTGTATCTCAGTTTGCTACTGGTTGGTTTACTGGTGGTAGAGTTTTAGGAGTAGCAGGAAAATTAACTGGTGCATCTAAAAGAATATCTCCAATGTTCCAAGCATCTACAACTGGTCAATTTACTAAAATGATGGGTAAAGGTGCAATCGCAGACTTTACTGCTTTTAGTGAAGAAACTGGAAGATTAGCCGACATGATTTCTGAACATGCTCCTTATTTAGAAAACCCATTATTTGATTATTTAAGTTCAGAAGGTAAAGAAGAAGGATTTTATGAAGCAAGATTTAAAAATGCTTTAGAAGGTGGCTTAGTAGGTGGTGGTATAGAAGTAGGTCTAAGAACATTTAGATACTTTAAAAATTATAAAAAATTACAAGAAGGCAAAGCAGTTAATAAAAAACAATTAGCTGAAGATGAAGCATATTTAAAAGAACTTAAAGAAGAAGATATTGTTAAGTCTAAATATAAACCTTTGTCACAAGACGAAGCTGTTACAGTTACAAAAAGTTTACAAGGTGACTTAGATGATGCAATCATAAATCAATTTAAAGAAGCACAAAAGATTTCACCAAACAAAGAAATGTTTGATGCTAATATTGAAAATTTAGATTTAAGTTTAAATTTTAATGTTAGACAGTTTCTTAAATTAGATAAAGAAGGTTTATTAAGTTTAGACGCATTTAATAAAACTTATGAAAATTTAATTAAAAATAAAAGAATAAAAATAAGTGATGAGATTGTAGAAAAAACAGCTAGAAAACTTTATGGAAACAATCCTAATAAATTAGAAATAGACATTAAAGAATTAGAACAAGTGATGCGTACAGCACCACATAAAATAATGGCTATGAATAGTTATATTCAAACATTGGGAAATGGTGCTAGTAGATTAGCTAAACTAGGAAATAAAGAACCAAAAATTCAAGAATATTTTCTTAAAAGTTTCTTTCCAAAATGGAAAGCTATTAATGAACAAAAATTATCTATAAATGCAAGTGGTGGTCGAGTTTTACGAATGACAGGTAGAACAGGTGAAGACCCTATAGTTGTAGGTATAAATAATGCTATAAAAGAAGTAGAAAATTATGGTGGTGATATTAATGTTTTAATAGACCAAATGGCAAAAGCAGGAGATACAAATATTACTAAAGTCTTAAATTTTGCTACTAAAAATAAAACATGGGATATAGCAAATGAAGTATGGATTAATGCACTTTTATCTAATCCTAAAACACACTTAATTAATTTATCTTCAAATTTAACTAACGTATTTATAAGACCATTAGAAAAAATGGTTGGTAGTAAATTATCTTCTTCTTTATTAGATAGTCCTGAAAGGGTTGCTAAATTAAGATTAGAAGGTAAAAGAGCATTTGCTACTTATGTAGGTCTTAGAAGACATTTAGTAGATGCAACTAAATACATGAAGTTAGCATTTAATAAAGAAGATACTATTTTAAGTAAAAGAGGAAAATTAGATATTCCTAAAAAAGCAATTCAAAAAACAAAATTAGTTAAAGACCCTGAAACTGGATTATTTAAAGAAGTATTAGATAATGATAGTACATCAGGAAACTTTATAAATAAATTAGGAAAAGCTGTTAGAGTACCAACAAGATTTCTTAATGCTGAAGATGAATTTTTTAGACAAATTACTTACAGAACAGAATTAGAAAAACAAGGTGTAGACTTCGCTATTCAGAATGGCAAAAGTAAAACTAAAATAGTTGCTACAGATATAAAAACTAAGAAACCTATTACAGAATTTGACCAAGCAGTAAGCGATTACTTTGAAGAAGGTTTTGATGAATTTGGTAGAGCAAAAAATCCTGAAGCTATGAAAAAAGCTGATGAGAATACTTACACACAAGAGTTAGACGGAATATTTAAAAGGGTTCAAGATATTACAAATGAGTTTCCAATAATGAAACAGATTATTCCATTTGTAAGAACACCTGCAAACTTAATGTTGAATGTTGTAGACAGAACACCATTAGGTTTTATGAGAGAAAGTTTTAAAAATGATTTTATAGGAAGAAATGGTGCAGAAAGAATGGCACAAGCTAGAGGTGGAATGGCTACAGGAACAGTTCTTTTAACTTTAGGTTCTATACTACACAGAGAAGGAATGATTACAGGTAGTCAAGGTCAAATAGCAGGACAAGGATATACTCAATCACAAGATTTAAGAAATTTAAGAAAAAATACTGGAGCATTGCCTTATGCGTTTAGATATTTTGATGAAGAAAGTGGCAAACATAAATATGTTCAGTTTGGAAGATTTGACCCATTCGGTGCTTTCTTTGGCATGATTGCAGATTACAATGAAATGTATGACAAGTTAAGTGAAGATGACATGAGACGAGTAGGTGGAAACATGCTTATTCTTATGGCTAAACAAGGTGGTGAAGCAAGTGACTATTTATCTACAGGAACTAAAATAGCTAACTTTGGTTCAGCTTCATGGTCAGCACTTTCAAGAAACTTAGTAAGTAAAACTTATTTAAAAGGTCTTGCAGACTTTATGGAAGTATTATCAAGTGATGATACTTCTAAATGGAAAAATTACAGAAATTCAAAAATAGGTTCATTTTATCCAAACATATTTGCTAAATTAGTAAATGACCCTTTTTACAAAGATACTAAAACTATTTTTGATGAAGTTAAGAAAAGAACTGGTGTTGGTGAAGTAGAAGATAAATATGATTTTAGAGGTAACAAATTAAGAATACAAGGAACAGATACACAAAGATTTATTAATGGTGTGTTTAATCCTTTTACTACATCAGAAGAAAAAGAAGACCCAGTAGCAACAGAGATATTAAGATTAGGTGTAAACATGCCTATGATGAGAGATACTCTAAAAGGAGATATTGATTTAACTTTATTTAAAAATGGTTCAGGGCAAACTGCTTACAACAAGCAAATGGAACTACTAGGTAAAGTAAAAATTCAAGGTTTATCTTTAGATGAAAAATTACAAAATGTAATTAATTCTGCTTACTACAAAAGATTAAGTGACCCAGTATCTTTAGATAATAATAATAAAGATGAAGGTACAAAAGCAAGATATTTAAAACAAATTATTAAAACATATCACACTGCTGTAGAGCAAGAAATTATTAGAACAAGAAATAACTTTAAAAGTACAAAAGACGACACTAATAATTTTACGTTAGAAAACTCAATTAGAGCAAGAGATAACTTTAAAATGAAAACTAAAATAGGACTACCAATAAACAAAGCTGATTTAGACGGACTATATCAGTTCTCAAAATAAAATATGTCACAATTTGCATTTCAAACATACACTGGTAATGGAAGTACCACACAGTATTCAATATCGTTTACGTATATTGACAGTACGCATGTCAAATGTTTCTTAGACGGAGTTTCTACTACAGCTTTTAGTGTTTCAGGTTCAACTGTTACATTTAATTCTGCACCTGCAAATGGTGTAGTAATTAGAATAGAAAGACAAACACCACTTACTGCTAGATTAGTAGATTTCCAAGATGGTTCAGTATTGACTGAAGCTGATTTGGATATGTCAGCTAATCAAAACTTCTTTGCTGTTCAAGAATTTTCAGATGATGCAACTAATTATATGCAGTTAGATACTGATGATAAATACAACGGACAGTCAAAAGTAATTAAAAGTGTAGCTAATCCAGTTAATAATAATGATGCAGTAAATAAAACTTATTTAGAAAACACTTGGTTATCAACTACAGATAAAGCTACTCTTAACAATGTTAATAGTAATATTACTGCAATTAATACTGTTAATAGCAATATTTCGGCAATTACAACAAACAATTCTAACGCTACAAATATAAATACTGTTGCGACTAACATTGCTTCAGTAAACACAGTAGCTACAGATATTACTAAAGTTATTGCAGTAGCTAATGATTTAGCAGAAGCAGTATCAGAAGTTGAGACTGTTGCTAATGATTTAAATGAAAGCACATCAGAGATTGATACAGTTGCAAATGCTATAACTAATGTAGATTTAGTCGGTAATAATATTACTAATGTAAATACAGTAGCAGGAATATCAGCAAACATAACAACAGTTGCAGGTATATCTAGCAATGTAACGACAGTTGCAGGCATGAACTCTGCTATAACTTCAGTAAATTCAAATTCTTCAAATATTAATTCAGTCGCAGGTGCTATTACAAATATTAACTCAGTTGCAGGTGGATTAACTAATATTAATACAGTTGCTACTAATTTATCAGGAGTAAATAGTTTTGCAGAAAGATACAGAGTACAAGCAGGAGTTCCTGCATCAAGTAATGATGTTGGGGATTTAGTATTTGATACTACTGCACAAAAATTAAAAGTATTTGATGGTTCTTCATACGCACTTGCAGGTTCAAGTGTAAATGGAACATCACAAAGATTTACATTCACAGCAACAGCAGGACAAACAACTTTTACAACTGATGACGCAGGAACATCATTAGCTTATGATGTAGCTTCAGGAACAGCATTTGCAGACGTATATTTAAATGGTGTTAAATTATTACCATCAGATTTTACAGCTACTAATGGAACATCTATTGTTCTAGATAGTGCTACTGCTCTTAATGACACATTACAAGTTGTAGCTTATGGTACGTTTACCTTAGCTTCATTTAGTGCAAGTAATTTAAGTTCAGGTACAATTAATGGAGACAGATTACCTTCACCAGTATTAACAGTAAAAGGTGATGGTTCTTCTACAGATGGTGCTATTCAATTAAACTGTTCACAAAATTCACATGGTGTAAAAATTAAATCACCACCACATTCAGCAGGTCAAAGTTATACTTTAACTTTACCTCAAAGTATTACTAATGGTTATTATCTTAAAACAGATGGTTCAGGTAACTTATCTTTTGCAGAAGTACCTCAACCAGTAGTACCAACAGTAGCAGATGTTTCTCAAACGATTGCACCTGCAACAGCTACAACGATTAATATTACAGGTACAAATTTTGTATCAATACCAATAGTAGAATTTATTAAAACTGATGGTTCAGTTACACTTGCTAATACAGTTTCGTTTACAAGTGCAACATCACTTTCAGTTAATGTAACTTTAGCTACAGGAAACTACCACGTAAGAGTAGAAAATCCTGATGGTAACGCAGGAAGAAGCACAAATAATATTTTAACTGCATCTACAGCTCCATCATTTAGTACGTCAGCAGGTTCTTTAGGAACTTTTGCAGGTAACTTTAGTGGAACAGTAGCTACGATTGCAGGTTCATCAGATAGTGCAATAACATTTTCAGAAGTTGGCTCAAATTTAACAACTGCAAACGTAACTTTAAACACATCAACTGGAGCATTAA
>Ga0233444_10001143_pt1 | contig 31004 bp, 27 predicted proteins | sample SI_124_October20_6_FD_182792 | JGI IMG/M metagenome (GOLD analysis project Ga0233444, IMG submission 182792) | Seawater microbial communities from Saanich Inlet, British Columbia, Canada - SI_124_October2016_10_MG | ecosystem: Environmental > Aquatic > Marine > Inlet | place: Canada: British... | reverse complement strand
GATGATACAAAAGATGTATTATTTGTGAGGTAAGCAACATTTTCACTAGTCGAATACATATCTGTCCCGTCTACAATAAAAAACGATACTTCTTCATTTTCTTGTGCACCATTAATTCCCTCACCCGAAACATCATCTCCATAAATAGTCATTTGAACAGAGCTTTCACCAAATATTTTAACAGACCCAACTACAAGATTAGCTTCAGTAACCGCAACTAAATAGGCATTTTCATCTGTTACTGAAAAGGAATTCATAAAAGCGCTGGTAAAAGCGACCTGCATGTTTGCACCTGTCCACTGAGAACCCTCGAACTCAAGATACCAAGCCTCACAATAACCAACGCATGAGCCATCGTCTTGATTCGCCTGAGCATTGAAATTAACAAATTCCGAATCTGTACAACCCGGAATGGCAGCGATACAAGACCCATCATCCAAAGAAGCTAAGTCGTTAAAATTAATCGCAGTTTCATCCGTACAACCTGCTACTATACCACATTTAAAGACTACTGTTGCAGCATTAGTCTGAGCGCTTAAACCGTTTGATACAAAGGAAACAGAAGTAGCAAAGGTAACATCAAACAATTCAGTTCCATTTACCAGTTGAAAACTTATGACTTCATTGGCTGCAGCTCCATCAGTCTCTGATGTGTTAGTATCGTTTCCCCAAATAGCTAGAGACGTCTGTGTTAGGCCGAACAAATCTTTAGACCCCACCACTAAACCATCTTGGCTTAAGGCAACTAAGTAGGCGTTTTCGTCTGTAATCTCTAATGAATTAATAAGAGTTGAGGTGAGCATTACGGTCATATTTGAACCCGTATTCCCCTCATAAGTTTCTGGAAATTCACATTGCGCAGAAACTTGAAACGAAACACAGAAAATAGAAACAAATAATGAATAAAATAGAGCGTTTTTCATAACTATCTGGAATTAAGTTAAACTTAATTTTGTTTTTTTAAAGGCGATAAAGCAGTCAAGGATTTACTTTTCACAAGTTTCATCCCTAAAACAGCTGAGGTGCCATCTTTTATGTAAATTGCCATTAGTGGCTTTTGATAAGAGCATTCGATTTCATAAATAGAATTGTCTTGTTTTTGAGCAAGCCAAGTCAATTTTTCCCCCATTTCCATACCATTATCGGCTTCTGGAGGATAGCTACCCCAAACGGGAAGCATGTTAAAATCATTCGATTTCCATGTTACGGAACTGGCACATTTATAATCCCCAGATTTATCTGTATAAAAAACACCTACTAAATCACCTGTTTCTAATGAATCCTTGTCAAATCCTAGGATAAAATCAGAAGGCAAATCATCTAGTTGCTGCATTTCTTTTATCACTGGATGCCAAATTGGCAAAACCAAAACGGAATGGTTTGGCCCTGTACGATTGAAAGAAAAATCAACAACAGACTGTGCATGAACGACTGCACTAGAGCTACTAAAACAGAAGATAGCAGCTATTAAAAAAGGTATACAATTAGTCTTATTCATAATTGAGGGGATAGATAAGTATACAATAGCCTGCTAATATAAGCATTTTATAGAAAATTATCACCAAAATACCTACAACAAATAAGGCCTTAAAGTAAGTTTAGCTATATAAAGCATTTAAACTCTAAAAACTACCCCCTAAAAACAGGTAAAATGTATTAAAATCTTTATTTTAGCTGACTTAAACTAAAGCTGTTGAAAGCCCTAAAAAACATACTTATTCTAATCCTTCTTTTAAGCTCAGAGAACTCTAAAAGCCAGGGTGTTGAGCTGATAAAGTCGTTCATAGGAAATTCGCAAAAGTCTGAAATAATAAGTTTTACTCCTCAGGATGAAATTTTGATAAGTGGCGATTTCTCTGGATACATTAATTATTGGGATGTTCCAAATCAAGCTCTAATCAATTCAATTAAGGCTCATAATGGTAAAATTAACCGAATAGAATTTAGCGAAAACGGGGAGTACTTCATAACATTTTCAAAACAAGACATGCATGTCAAAGTTTGGAGCTTTTCAGGTCAAGACACACTCATTGATTATACCCTAAAATCAAAGCCACATTTCGCTATTTTTTACGACGAAAATTCCGTGCTAATTGGCGAAGAATCAGGGGCAATTTACCACCGCAATTTCTTCACTCCAGAGCAAGACTCTTTACTATACAAAAACTCAGCAACAGCATACGATGCACTCTACAACAAAAGGGATAACATACTGGTCTTAACGGATGAAAAATCAATAAAAATAATCGACTTAAATAACCATGATAATATCGATTTTGAAATTCAGAATCCTTACTCGAGTTATTTTGTAAAATCGAGGTATTATTCACCTGAAGTTTTAATGACTTGGAGCAAAAATGGCATTGTAAGTTTTTGGGATTTAAAAACGAAAAAAATAATACGTGAATTGCGCTCAAAAAATGATTTTCATGAGCTTTCTATTAATCAATACAGTAAAGTTTTGCTGACAGGCTATTACAAAGACAAAGCCTTGCTATTCGATTTGACAAATCTAGATTTAGAACGAGAACTGGATGAAAACATTCAACTTGTAAACACATATCTTACAAATGAGTCAAATCAATTTATGGTAAGCTCAAGCGAAGAAGGAAGACACAGATTAATGCAAGTTAAGGGTGGAGATGGTATTAAGCCACTATCACTTCAAAAACGAGAAATTGAAATCCAAAAAATCATAACCGTAGATACTGAAACTCTCAAAATAGCCGTTTGGGATAATGAGCGAGTGGATGGCGATAAAATCTCTTTAAGTCTTAATGGAAAATGGATTTTGAGAAATCATGAAATTGTAAAAGAAAAATATGAATTTGAGATTAACCTGATCCAAAATCAAATCAATCAACTCGTATTTTTTGCAGAGAACTTAGGATCAATTCCTCCGAATACCTCTGCGGTTAACATACAATACGAAGGATATAATAAAACCCACATTATGCGCTCAAATTTAGACAAAAGTGGTTGCATAAACTTTTTTATTGAAAAATAACATGACTTTTTACAACAAGAAACCTAAACACACCAATTAAAATGAAAAGAGTTGTAGTAGGCCTTTCAGGAGGTGTAGACTCAAGTGTTGCAGCTTATCTTCTCAAAAAAGAAGGTTTTGAGGTAATAGGCTTATTTATGAAAAACTGGCACGACACCTCTGTTACCATATCAAAAGAATGTCCGTGGGTAGAAGACAGTAACGATGCTATGTCGGTAGCCGAAACTCTTGAAATCCCTTTTCAAACCATAGACCTAAGTAAAGACTACAAAGAAAGAATTGTAGACTACATGTTTAAAGAATACAAAAGAGGAAGAACTCCTAACCCTGACATACTATGCAATCGTGAGATTAAATTTGACATTTTCCTTAAAGCAGCATTAAAACTTAACGCAGACTTTGTTGCTACAGGTCATTATTGCAGAAAAGACATCGTTAAAATAAACGGATGTTCAACGTACCAATTAAAAGCAGGGATAGATAAAAATAAAGACCAAAGTTATTTCTTATGTCAACTTAATCAAGAGCAGCTCTCAAAAGCACTATTTCCTATTGGAACTCTTGAAAAATCAGAAGTTAGAAAAATTGCTCAGGAGGCAGGATTAGTTACAGCAGAGAAAAAAGATTCTCAAGGCCTCTGTTTTATTGGAAAAGTAAAACTACCTGATTTTCTGCAACAGCAGCTTAAACCAAAAAAAGGAGCTGTTGTTGAGATTAACAACGATCATCCACTCTTTATAAAAAAAGCACTAAATAAAGACGATTCTTTACCCGAAACATTAAACACCTTAAGCAGAAAATACGAATACTCACCTGAAATGGGAACCGAGGTAGGGATTCATAATGGAGCACATTACTTTACCATCGGACAACGAAAAGGGATAAATATTGGCGGAAAATTAGAACCGCTATTTGTTATAGACACAGACACAGTATCGAATACAATTTACGTTGGGCAAGGAACAAATCACCCAGGTCTGTTCAGGCCTGGACTCAAGGTTCTTAATACTGACGTTCATTGGGTTCGCAATGACCTAAAACTTGAAAGTGGGTGTTCACTAAAAGTATTGTCTCGGATTCGTTACAGACAGAAATTAGAAAAAGCAGTAATTCATCAAAGAGAAGACGGTTTATTTGTTGTTTTCGAGAATGAACAAAGAGGAATAGCTGCAGGACAATTTATAGCATGGTATGTAAAAGACGAACTATTAGGCTCAGGAGTTATATCGTAAAAACATACAAATGTGAGTAACAGTAGCTATTTAAGAATTGAATTTTTAGTTTATAAAAATTAAAACAAATAGGATTTACTCTTTCAATAAAAGCCTAAGAAAACTAATAGTAAGATAAAAAAAGTGAAAAATGAGTAACATTACCTATTTCATACTAATATAATTATACATATATTTGACTATCGATTTATCCTGGGGGGGATTTATAGTTCTAAAGAGGTCTACATTTCATCGTAGACCTCTTTTTAATTGTAAAAATTAAATTGCAATCTCATGAATTCAAACCAAAATCAACTTTACTTTTCAAATGAATACCTAAAAAAAATCGGGAAATTAGGTAAAAATAATTGATGATATTTTTTTTATTTATTTAAATATGTATATATTTGCTTATCGATTTATCCTGGGGGGGATTTATAGTTCTAAAGAGGTCTACATTTCATCGTAGACCTCTTTTTAGTTAAATTAGTTTCATAAAACCCAATACACTAAACCAAGTAAGGATATTAAAAAAAAAAGACTGCAAAACTGCAGTCTTTTTTTTCTCAAATTAATAGAACCCTAAAATAAATCGTTGTACCTAGTTTTAATAAAAGCTGTAAGCTCTTCACCTTTCAAAAGGCCTTGAGAGAGTTTCGCAAGATCTGTTGCTGCTTTAAGCATTGACTTTTGATTATCTGATTTCTTTTCAGACAAAACTTTTGAAACCAGAGGATGATTTGCATTAACTACTAGGTTGTACATTTCAGGCATATTCTCCATACCGAACATACCACCTCCCCCTGAAGCACTCATCTCCTTCATACGTCGCATAAACTCAGAACGAGTGATTACAAAAGGAGTGGAATCAGGACTGAGACTTTCAAACTGAACAGCATATTGGTCCTTTGAAACGATACTTTCTATCATTTCTTTTAAAGACTTCTCATCCGATTCTGATAGAACAGATGGAATATCATCGCCTTTTTTTATTAATTTATCAATAGAATCTGCATCAACTCGTACAAAAGAAATATTTTCTTTTTCAGCTTCTAGTTTCTGGATTAAATGACTTATGATAGGTCCATCTAAAATGAGAACGTCATAAGACTTATCTTTGGCTTCTGCTATATAGCTATGCTGAACTTCTTTATCATTTGTATAAAGAACAACTGTTTTCCCGTCTTTATCAACCTGATTTACTTTGATTTTTTCTATATACTCATTCCATGTAGTAAAAACACCCTCTACGTTTTGGTACAAAGCAAACTTTTCGGCCTTGTCAAAGAATTTCTTTTCAGAAAGCATTCCATACTCAACGATAACCTTCATATCTTCCCACTTCTGCTCAAAAGCCTTTCGGTCAGATTTAAACATATCGTTTAACTTATCAGCTACCTTTTTGCTAATATGAGAAGATATTTTTTTGACATTGGCATCTGACTGCAAATAAGACCTTGATACATTTAATGGAATATCAGGAGAGTCTAAGACACCTTGTAACATTGTTAAAAACTCAGGAACGATTCCCTCCACAGAGTCTGTTACATAAACTTGATTGCAGTATAACTGAATACGATTTTTATTCATATCCATATTTTGCTTCAACTTAGGGAAATACAAAACTCCTGTCAAGTTGAAAGGGTAATCAACATTTAAATGAATATGAAAAAGAGGATCTTCAAAGTTCATTGGGTATAACTCTTTATGAAAATCCTTATAATCCTCATCTTTGAGCTCAGATGGTGACTTAGTCCAAGCAGGGGTAGGATTGTTGATTATGTTATCAACGGTTTCCTTCACTTCTTTAGCATCGTCTCCCTCACCATCTTTAGAAGTAAGTTCTTTGGTTCCATATTTAATCTCTACTGGTAAAAACTTACAGTATTTATTTAAAAGTTCAGAAATTCGCGAATCTTCAAGGAACTCTAAAGAATCTTCGGCAATATGGAGAACAATATCTGTTCCTCTTCCTTCCTTCTGCGTTTCTTCTAATGTAAATTCTGGAGAGCCGTCACATTCCCATCGCATTGCAGGAGTATCTTGATGAGATTTTGTGAAGATCTCTACCCTTTCAGCAACCATAAACGCCGAATAAAACCCTAAACCAAAATGACCAATTATACCGGCTCCGTCAGACTTATCTTCGTACTTGCTTAAAAACTCTTCAGCACCAGAAAAAGCCAATTGATTGATATACTTCTCTACCTCATCAGAACTCATTCCGATTCCATTGTCAGAGATCGTTATTGTTTTGGATTCTTTATCCAACTTAACCTCTACCCGAAGATTACCAACATCACCTTTAACTTCTCCTAACGAAGAAAGAGTTTTCAACTTAGAACTCGCATCTACAGCATTCGAAACCAATTCCCTTAAGAATATTTCATGATCAGAATACAAGAACTTTTTGATAATTGGAAAAATATTATCTGCTGTTACATTAATTTTACCCGTAGCCATAAGCGTATTTATTTAGTTTTTATATGTGCAATACTAGACAATTGTTGTGCCATATGAGATTACATGTCAAAATGTCAAAACACATGTCAAAACACGAATAAATAGTAGAAAAAATGGAAGTTACGCGTTAAAATTTAGCTTGAATTTTAACATTAAGCAATCTTGAAGTCAGATAATTAGGTACAGCATATTGATTTTGAACTACATCGGTAACCCACAGATAGGATATTGTATTTCGAATGCCTAATAAATTAAATATTTCCAAACTTAAAACAAGAGAATCAAAATGCTTTAGATATTTAGACGTAGAGCCAATACCACCTTGTTTAACAATCTTTGAAAAACCAATATCGACTCGTTTGTAGGAAGGAATTCGAAACAATTGCTCATGTCTTTCGGAGTTCAATGCTCCAGTTGGCAAACCTGAACTGTAATGCAACTTCAAATTCATCTTGTAGGATGGACGGTTAGGCAGGTAATCTTGGAAAAACATCGAAAAACCAAACCTTTGATCGGTTGGACGAGGAATGTAACCATGACCGTCATTTTCAATATCTTCTCTAGAAGACAACAAAGACATACTAGCCCAAGACTCTACACCAGGTACAAACTCACCGTTTACCCGCAAATCAACTCCAACTGTATAGCCTGAGGCAGAAAGTTCTGGCAAATACCGAATGCGAAGATTTTCTATTTCATAGGGAATTATATCGGTCAATCTTTTATAATAAAGCTCACCTACAAATTTGAAAGGTCTATCCCATGATTGAAAGTTGTAATCTGTAGAGAGAACAAAATGCGTGGATTTTTGAGAATTTAAATCTGTAAACAAAACCCCCTTCTTATTCCTTAACTCTCTGTAAAATGGAGACTGATTGTAAGAACCAATTGAAGCTCTAAAAAGAACATCTCTCTTCCAGTTAGGAAGATAACTTAATGAAGCTCTTGGAGACAAAAAAACCTCGTCATTTAATGTCCAATAAAGAGAACGAACCCCTAAAGAATAGGTGAAACGGGCATTGTAAGCATCAAAATAGCCTACTTGTTGAACAAAAGCACTGTATCGACTTGAGTTAAGCTCATTTTCTGCCTGCACAAACTCAAAAAGCTCTAGTAGGGTATCTAAACCTTGAGGTGTTGAAAATCCAGAAGAATCTATCAACTGCCACTCTTTTAAACGATCGTCAATTAGTTCGTGCTGGTACTTTACTCCCCACTCAAGGTTAGACTTCTTTTTGTAAAACTTACCTCTGTATTGAGCATTGTAAACTTGCGCAAAAAGATCATTTCTTGCATGCCTTAAATAACCACCCACACCTCTATTATCTACCACCTCACCAAAATTATCTGAACTCAAACTATTGTCTAAAGAACCCAAAAAATATTGGGCTTCTACGTCATAATACTCTTCTTCTAAAGTTTGAAATATTGACGCAGACAGACTCATTTTTAAACTGTCGTGAATTTGGTAATCAAATCTCGCGGCAGCCATACCACTTTCATATGCATCTTTCTCTTGTCCTTCAAAGTAAATATTCAAACGTAAAGGTTTGTCTACTGTTCCAAAATCACTCTGTCTGGTTTGAGGATTGGATTGGTAAGTGTTGGACGAATAATGAGCAAGTAAACTCAACTTTATAGAAGAATTAAAATGAAAGATATTGAGCGTCTGAAAATCTCTAAATCTAGGCAGATAATTAGATTCAGTATCTAAACTATTTAGTAAAAACTGATTTGTTTTTTGCCTGTAACTAGTTATGTGAGACCAACGTTTGGATTTACTAACCCCCTCTACCGTTGCATTTACACCTAAAAAACTAAGTGTTAAATGACTCCGCCATTCTTTTGGGTCTTTGTACTGAATATCCAACACAGAAGACAATTTATCACCGTATTTGGCATCAAATCCACCCGAGGAAAAGGTTATATTTTCTACCATATCAGAATTCACAAAACTCAAACCCTCTTGTTCTCCACCTCTAACCAAAAAGGGCCTGTAAATTTCAAAGCCATTTACGTAAACTAAATTTTCATCAAAATTACCCCCCCTTACAGAGTACTGAGAACTCATTTCATTTTTAGTACTAACACCAGCCAAAGTAGAAATTAAACCTTCCACCCCTCCGGTTGGCCCTGTAATTACATTAATATTTTTTTTATCGAGAGTTGTAACATTTTGATTGCGCAAAACCTCGTCAATCAATTCAACTTCTGATATTTGAGTTATTTCTTTTTTTAAAGTAATATCAAAACGATGCTCATTATTTAAAGACGATGGAAAATTAATCACCTGATTTTCGTAAGATAAATGTGTAAAAACAAGACTTGATTTCTTCCCACTTGGAATCGTTATAGAGTAATACCCTTTTGCATCTGTAATGGTACCATTTCTCTTGTACTCAATACTTACACCCTCTACAACTTCATCGTTTTGATTAGATACAATACCAAAAACACGAACTGATTGCCCAATAAGTAATTGGCTAACCAATAAGAAAAAGAATAAAGCAACTAATTTTAAACTAATTTTATACATAGATCGCGAAGATAAAAATATTTTTATCGAACAAATTCTAATTGAAGTCGATTTTCATTATTGACAGCATCTAAAACTACAATCTCAAGATGATGTTTACCTAAACCTATATTCTGATCAAAATAATGAGTTAAACAATTATTTTTAGGATCGTATTCTAACAAAACCCATACATCATCAACGTATGCATTGTAAGAAAATACACCACTTAAAGCATCGTCTATCTCAAAACTCATTAGGGAATCTTGAGACATATCATAATGAAAAGATTTAATTTTTAATGCTGGAGCCACAGAATCAATAATTGCAGTGAAATTTCCAAAATATTTTGATTTAGCCGTCAGTTTATCACCTTTCCATACACTTGACAGACATGATAAATCACCAGAACTACCAACGGAACATATTTGAGCTTTTGACCTTAGCTTCTCGTTCACATTCTCTATAATCATACCAATAGAAAATGGACTATGCAAAGGTGTGTCATCTTTATGAATGCAATGTAAATCTGTTAAAAAATCACCATCAATTTCTAACTTTTTATAACTAAAATCCAAATCATTGTACAAGCTATTTTTGGGAATAAATAGGGATAAACCTCCCTCCTCGAAGCTAGAGTCTTGATTGTATTTGAATAAATCAGTACAATCATTTTCTTCAGCTAAAACAGTTGCAGTGTCACTCAAAAAAGTAAAACTCAACTTAGAGGAATTCCCTACAGCATCACTAATTAAATAGTAAGCATCATGAATACCTTTAGACTCAAAATTAACGCGACCATCATTTACAAGAAAATCATAGACACTTAGCTTATTGTTAAAATCTACAAAGGACTTTTGGGGCTTTATAAAATAATTTTTCTTGGCATGATAATCCATAAAAGAATTTATGTAACGCGTTTCAGAAAAAGAAAAACGATCCATTTTATGCTTGTAAATCAACAAAGAATCAATAAAGAATTCAATACTAAATACACCATTTTTATTGGGAGCATTATCGAGTCTATCAAATACATCAATTCCAAAACCAACCATTCCATTTAAAACAATTTCCTTAGAATTTATAGTGTAAGATCGTTTGGAGACTTTAGTTATGGGTAATCTCAATGTATCGTTGCTACCGTTAATAGACGCATTTAAGTCCAAAGGATAAATCATCAAATTTTTAAGTGTCGGAGGCGTGGTATCTTTTATGTCAAAGCCAAACAACAAAGGATTTATAGTTTCCTGAGTAACAGCATCTCTAATCTCAAAATGCAAATGTGGAGCGGTAGAGCTACCAGAATTACCCGACCATGCAATAGTATCCCCTTTATAAAACTTAAACAACTCTACCTCAGGGGTTATGTCAACAGAAAATTGTTTTTTATTGTACTGTGTTTTTAAGACATAAGAACCAAGAGATTCATGAAATTTTTTTAGATGAGCATAAACGGATACAAAACCATTGTAATGTTTTAAATAAATGGCTTTACCATAGCCCCCAGGGCGTACTTTAACTCTAGACACATAACCACTATCAATAGCTAAAACAGGAAATCCTTCTTTACTTTTTGTTTTGATATCAATACCCGCGTGGAAATGATTGGACCGCAACTCACCAAATGTTCCTGCCAGAACTAAAGGAATAGTTAAGGGAGGTCCGAAATTAGTTTGAGCATATGAATTTTGCGCAGGGAGCAGGTAAGGACAATGCAACAGTGCACAACATAAAAAAAGAAAATTCAATAAGTAATTCATTCTATCTCAAAGATTTATATTTCATGCAAAAGTATAGTAAAAAAGGCGATTTAATAAATATTTTAACAAAACGAAACAAAGCGTATTTTAGTCTTCTTTAAATCGGAAAATTAAAATGGTATTAACTATATTTGTGAATTATGTGGACTTAATTAATGAATAATTTATCAAAAAAATTAACTAATTTACGTTCTCAAGTTCAGCAATTGGACAAAACGTTCAACGAGCTTCGACTTAAAAACGAAAATTTAGTTACCGAAAACAAAAGACTTCAAGAAAAACTTGAACAAAAATTACTTAGAATTAAGACACTTAAAGAAGAAAGAGATTTAATTATAAATGCCAAATCGCTAAAAGACGTAGGATTAAGCAGCAACGAAGCGAGGCATAAAATTAATGAACTTGTACGGGGAATTGACAAATGCATAGCGCAATTAAATCAATGATACAGCTCAAATGAATAAGCTCAAAATCAAAGTCTCAATAGCTGGAAGAATCTATCCGTTGACTATTAACAGAGATGAAGAGGAAAATATTCGTAAAGCTGCTTCTAAAATTGAAGTAATTGTAAAACAATTTGAGTCTAATTACGCCGTTAAAGACAAGCAAGACTTGTTGGCAATGTGCGCACTGCAACTCTCGAGCAAAGTAGAAAACACGAAAGGTAAAACTGTAATAGATTCGCCTATGCTCGAAAAAGAAATAGATGCAATAGATGCAACTATCACTGAATTATTAAATCGTTCTTTATCATAAAAAATTAACACTTAGTTTCCCGTATTAACTCAACAAGTTGTTAAACTCAACATTAAAATTATTGGATTTGATTCATCCTCTAAAAAACAAGCCTCAACCTTAGGGTCCTTCGGGTGTCAGTGGACGTTTGCTATTGAATGGTCGGTTCATTCGTGCTATATCGGAGTTTAATAAACAGGGTTAATACGGGTTTCTTTTACACATAAACACAACTAAAAATGACTGAAATACTTCCAATCATAGTAGGAATAGTAGCGTTAGTACTAGGGTATCTAATTGCATCAACTATTATGCGAAAATCCATCGAGGGGAAATCAAAAACACTCCTTGATAGCGCAAAAAAAACTGCTGAACAACTTAAAAAAGACAAAATACTTCAGGCTAAAGAAAAATTCTTAGAACTAAAAAGTGAACACGAAAAGACCATTAATGAGCGCAACCGTAAAATGGTCGATTTAGAGTCAAGAGGAAAAGAAAAAGACACTAAACTTAATCAAAGACTCGAGGAAACAAAGAGAAAAACGAAAGAACTTGAGAACAAACGTGAAAACTTAAACAACCAGTTAGAGGTAGTTGAACGTAAAGAAAAAGAGTTAGAGAAAGCGCATTCACGACAAGTAAACGCTCTCGAAACAATTTCTGGAATGAGTGCCGAGGACGCAAAAGCTCAACTCATTGACGTACTGAAAGCCGAAGCCAAAACCGAAGCAATGTCTCTTATACAAGACACTATTGAAGAAGCAAAACTGACGGCAAATAATGAAGCTAAGAAAATTGTAATTCAAACAATACAAAGAGTAGCAACGGAGCATTCTGTTGAAAATGCCGTGTCTGTTTTCAACATCGAAAGCGACGACATAAAAGGTCGGATTATTGGTAGAGAAGGAAGGAACATTAGAGCTTTAGAAGCTGCAACTGGAGTAGAAATTGTTGTAGACGATACGCCAGAAGCAATCATTCTTTCGTGTTTTGACCCTATTCGTAGAGAAATTGCACGGTTGGCTTTACACAAACTTGTTACAGACGGAAGAATACATCCGGCAAGAATTGAGGAAATTGTTGCAAAAACAAAAAAACAGCTAGAAGAAGAAATTATAGAAACTGGGAAGAGAACCTGCATAGATCTAGGAATCCATGGCTTGCACCCAGAATTATTAAGAATGGTTGGAAGAATGCGCTACAGATCGTCTTACGGACAAAACTTATTACAACACAGTAGAGAAACAGCAAATCTTTGCGCTACGATGGCATCTGAACTTGGACTAAATCCAAAAGCCGCAAAAAGAGCCGGATTACTCCACGATATAGGTAAAGTTCCAGATGATGAGCCAGAATTACCACACGCAATTTTAGGGATGAAGATTGCTGAAAAGTATGGCGAAAAACCAGACATATGTAATGCTATTGGAGCACACCACGACGAAATAGAAATGACGAATCTTTACGCACCAATAATTCAGGTTTGTGATGCTATTTCAGGTGCTAGACCAGGAGCTAGAAGAGAAATTGTAGAGTCTTACATACAACGTTTAAAAGAGCTCGAAAGTCTTGCATTAGCTCATCCAGGTGTGCTCAAATCTTATGCAATACAAGCAGGTAGAGAATTACGCGTAATTGTTGAAAGCGAAAAAGTTAACGACGAAAAAGCTGCTTCTATATCTTTTGAGATATCACAAAAAATCCAAAATGAAATGACCTATCCTGGACAAGTAAAAGTTACAGTAATTAGGGAAACTAGAGCAGTTAATTACGCAAAGTAAAACGCGACAAAATAATATATATTTGAGAAAAGTTTAATTTTAAGAGTCAAGCCATTAAACTTAAACTTGTGTACAATAAAGTCTAAATAATAATAAAACGCGAACATAATTTCAAGAAACATAGTTTCTTTTAAACATAATTAATACTAAAATGAAAAATACAGCATTACACAACATACATGAAAAATTAGGCGCCAAAATGGTGCCTTTTGCTGGTTATAATATGCCTGTTCAATACCAAGGAGTTAATGCAGAACATCTAAACGTAAGAGAAAATGTGGGTGTTTTCGATGTTTCTCATATGGGAGAGTTTATCATTCGTGGGGAAGGTGCATTTGAATTGGTACAAAAAATCACAACAAACGATGTCGCTAAGTTAACTATTGGCAAAGTTCAATACTCATGCCTACCAAATGGCAAAGGAGGAATTGTGGACGACCTCTTAGTTTACAAAATGAATGAAAACACTTTTTTACTCGTTGTAAATGCATCCAACATAACAAAAGATTGGGAATGGATTCAGAAACACAATTCAGCTGATGTAGAAATGATCAATATTTCTGACAACACATCACTCTTAGCAGTTCAAGGACCCAAGGCTGCTCAAGCAATACAGAGCCTTACTGAGATGAATATTTCTGACATGAAATACTACACATTTCAAAAAGGAACCTTCGCAGGAAAAGAAAACATACTCATCTCAACCACTGGCTATACTGGATCTGGAGGATTTGAAATTTACTTTAAAAACGAAGATGCAGAAACTATTTGGAACGCCATTTTTGAAGCAGGAAAAGAGTGTAATATTTCTCCAGCAGGTCTTGCGGCAAGAGACACACTTAGGCTAGAAATGGGGTTTTGCTTATACGGCAATGATATAAACGATTCCACATCTCCATTAGAAGCAGGATTGGGCTGGATTACAAAATTTACAAATGATTTTATTGATGCTGACTTTTTAAAAAATCAAAAAGAAACTGGCGTAAAAAAACGATTGGTTGGATTTGAACTCATAGACAGAGGCGTACCCAGACATGGTTACCAAGTTCTAGATGAGGAGGGTAAAACAATTGGAACAGTAACTTCAGGAACAATGAGCCCAAGTTTAAAAAAAGCAATTGGATTAGCTTATGTTCCTTCACAAATGACAAGCATAGGTTCAGCTATTTACATTGAAGTTCGAAAAAAACGATTAAAAGCAAAAATTGTTTCACTTCCATTTTACAAAACTTAAAATGAAAAAAAGAAATCTTCAAGTATGCATGAGTCCGGCTCTATTTGATTTATATGCAGATAGAAAAAGTATTGTAGTGGTCGTAGATGTTCTAAGAGCAACTTCCACCATGTGTATTGCATTCGAGAAAGGTGTAAAAAAAATGATTCCAGTGAGTACTGTAGATCAAGCGCTAGAATACAAAGCGACAAATCCAGATTACATTCTTGCAGCCGAAAGAAATGGAGCCCCAGTAAATGGATTCGATTTTGGAAACTCACCTCAGACTTATATAAATTCTGATATGAAAGGGAAAACCATTGTCATGACCACGACAAATGGAACGAAATCTATAAATATCGCCAAAAAAGACCACGATGTCGTAATTGGGTCTTTTCTTAACCTAGAAGCACTTGCCAATTGGTTAATTAAGCAAGAACGAGATGTATTGGTTTTTTGTGCCGGATGGAAAGACAAATTCAATCTTGAAGACACACTATTTGCTGGAGCAATAACTGAACTTCTTGACAAAAGTGGACTGTACAACAACTCCTGTGACGCAGCCCAAGCCTCAAAAACATTATGGGAAAAAGGGCGAAATGATTTGTTCGGATTTTTAGAGAATTCGTCACACCGAAAAAGACTGGAAAAACTAAACATTGATTCTGATATTCACTTTTGCTTAAAACAAAATAAGACCTCTAAAATCCCTATTTTAATAAACGACCAATTAATTGCATTGGATGAAGATTAATACAACCCAATATTGTTTACTCATCCTAACATTGCTTGCAATATCTTCATGGGGCTTCCACGCTCACAAAACAATTCACTCTCAAGCCATTTTTACACTACCTATAGAAATGAGTCCGTTTTTTTTAGACCACGCACACGACTTAAAAGAACGTGCTGTAACAGCTGATAAAAGAAGATATACAGATACGACCGAAGCATGCAAACACTACATTGACTTAGACCTTTATGGAATTTACCCCTTCGAAAATATACCTAGAAAGTGGTTTAATGCAAAAGAACTATACACCAAAGACACGTTAAAAAGTAGAGGTATATTGCCTTGGGTAATCAATTGGGAATACAAGAATTTAGTATGGGCAATGGACAGTGGTAGTAAAGAAGAAGTACTTAAACATGCTGCAGATATTGGCCATTATATATCTGATGCAAATGTCCCACTTCACACCACATCTAATTACAATGGACAACATTCAAATCAAAAAGGAATTCATGCACTTTGGGAGAGTCGAATACCCGAAAATTATTCAGAAACCTATGACTATTTTGTGGGCAAAGCACAATACATAGAAGACCCGCTTGAATTCGCCTGGAATACAGTATTAGAAAGTAATTTACTTTTAAACAAAACCTTAGAACAAGAAAAAATAGCAACAGAACGAACTCGCAAAGACGGAAAATATAAAATGGATATAAGCAATGGAAAAGTGCACAGCGAATATACTACAGAGTTTATAGCTGAATATAATTTTGCACTGAGTAACATGGTGGAACGAAGATTGCAGAGTTCTATAAAAGCTGTAGGTTCTTTATGGTATTCTGCTTGGATAGATGCAGGGCAACCTAATTTAAACTTGTTAAAATCAAAAAAAGAGCAACCAAATAAAGAATTAACACCAAAATCTACCCCAAAAAGAATACATGAATAAAAGCTCACAATTTAAAAAGTTTATAACTAAAGAAGATATTAACCTACTCGATCTTGGTAAGTTCAATGGAGAGATTACTTTAGTTGACACGGATGAAGCGCTTGAAAAAGCGTGTTCTGAAATAGCACAATGTGCTATTATTGGAATAGACACTGAAACCAAACCATCCTTTAAAAAAGGCATAATAAACACCGTTGCACTCCTTCAAATTGCGACAGACAAAAAAGCCTACATCATCCGATTAAAAAAAGTGTCTATGACTGGGCAACTTGCAGGCATATTTGCAAACAAAGAAATTAAAAAAATTGGGATCGCTGTTTTTGATGATCTGAAAGACCTCAAAAAACTTCACCCTTTTAAAGATGAAAGTGTGGTTGACTTGAACTTGCTCGCTCCAAAACTAGGATTTGAAAGCATTGGAGCTAAAAAGTTATCAGCCTTAGTATTGGGTATTCGAATCTCGAAAAGGCAACAAGTTTCAAATTGGGAACTTGAAAACCTAAGTCAAGCACAAATAGACTACGCAGCTACTGATGCTTGGATCTGCAGAGAAATTTACTTAAAGCTGGTATAACTACCACTAAGATTAAGCCAACAAATCTTCAAGCTCTTGTTTCTTAATTAAAAAAGCATCCTTTAGCTTTTTAATATCTCGATCAATCTTACTTGAATCACTGCTTTTTTTCAACCGCCTGCCAACCAACATTAAATTCTTTCGAGTATGTTCGTTAGAAATAAACTCAAATGCTTTTGTAGCATATCCTTCTCGCTCCATTAACAGAGATCTTATAGCATCGGTAAGCATTTCTGCTTGTCTTTCTTCAAAAATTCCGTGTTTTGTTATGGCTCTAAAATCAGAATTAGACCCCATGTCTTTTCGTACTTGTTTATGACAACAGGGGGCACAGACAATTAATTCTGCATCGGCTTTTATACCCTTATATATAGCCACATCTGTGGCTGTATCACACGCGTGTAGTGCAATTATAACGTCTATTTCTGAAGATGAAAAATCGTTAATATCTTTGGATACAAAGGCAAGGTTATCAAATCCACAATCAGTTCGAATGGCATTACACAAACCGACCAATTCTGGGCGCAATTCTACCCCAGTTACAGAGACTTTTAAATTAAGTTGATTCTGCAAATAATCGTATAATGCAAAAGTAAGGTAACCTTTACCAGATCCCATATCTACAATTTTCAAGGTTTTTGAATGGTCAATTTTATCAAACCAAACACTCATCAACTCTACGTACCTATTAATTTGCCGGTATTTATCTTGTTGTTTATCCTTTACTCTCCCAGTGGCATCGCAAACACCCAACTTTTGGAGATAGATATTGTTTTTACTAGAAATAAAATAGTTCTTTTCCTTATTGTGAATTGTACTCTTTACTTGAGTTGTCTTAGCTGTGCTAAGGAGTTTGCATTTTCCCTTTTTGCTAATCAATAATTGATGCTCTTGTGAGTTACTTATAAGTAAGGCTTGCAAAAAAGAAACCTCTAATAGATTGTCGATTTCAACAACAGCCTGTTCGAGAGGGTAATTTTTCACTTGGTCTTTTGTCTGAAATCGATACGTAAAAGACAAGCTATTTTTGCCTTTAATAACAACAGGCACAACATATACATTCTTCAAACCCTCCGATGTCTTAAACACCTTACTAAGCGTTAACTTAATAAAATTTCCTTGAGCACTAGCCTCTTTAAATAAGGTCAAAAAATCTTTCTTCTGCGGGTCTATTTCCATAGTTCAAATATATCTAAAAAATTAGCTTATACTAAGAGCTAATTTCTAAAAAAAGAACATACGTGAAATTATAAAGTGAGTCTTAATTTCTCTAAAGAAGAGTTTATTTTAACAAAAAAAATCCAATGGTATTTTTAGTACTTTTAAAAACATAATTAAACTAAAAATGAGTATACAAATAAGTAAGAAAGAAGAACAGGCAAAAGGCAGTTTTAATCATGGCGAAATTATTGAAAACAAACCGATAGGGTTTCCTCAAGATGGTGGAAAAGTAAGGCCTTATTCAAATCTATTTTACTGGGCACATGCTTCTTCTAAAACGGGAAGCACAATAGGATTACACCCACACAAAGGATTTGAAATAGTAAGTTATGTACTAAGAGGAACAATTGGACATTACGATACCAAAACCGATAAATGGTGGGAACTTGACCAGGGAAGTTTACAGGTAATTAAATCTGGAAATGGAATAGCGCATTCAGAAGAAGTGAAAGCAAATTCGGCCATCTTTCAAATTTGGTTTGACCCAAATCTTACTAAAAGTATTTACAGAGAAGCTGAATACAAAGATTATGAGGCGAGTAGTTTTAAAACGGTTCACGAAGATCAGATAAGTACAAAAAACATAGTTGGAGATTCAAGCCCAGTAGATTTGGATACTGAAGGAATTGAAATGAAAGAAATTTTAGTAAAACAAGACACTAACATTTCCATTAACCCAGCAGAAACCTATTCTATTTATGTGCTAAATGGATCGTTTACCTTGAACCGTAAAAAAGTTGAAACAGATGATTTTATTATTGTGAATGAGCTGGATATTTTAAATTTTGGCGTCAAATCACCAGTAAAAATTTTCGTAATTAAATCGCCTAAATCACCCACTTACGCTACTTATTCCAACACTTGAACTAGAGTGCGGCAATAAAATCTAAAAACCTTTCTAAGGCCATACGCTTCCGATCATCTAAACGATAAGAGATGTCCTTATTCAAATAACTTCTTAAATCTACTGGACTCTTCTCTTTTGATGTAAACCAATCAATCGCATTCTTCTTTTGATGAACTCCAAGTGCAACTGCTTGACTGAATTGTTTTTTAAAAACTAGAGGCAAAGACGTATTCGCCACCCAACAAGCAAAAACAAAGGGCAGCCCCGTAAATTTAAACCACTCTTCGGACAAATCGTACTGATAAAGAAATTTACCATTCAAATCGAAAGCTCTGTCACCAATAACAACGCCAGCATTTGTACCGCTTATTGATTGAATATACCCTTCGAAGGTTTCTTTATATTCCACATCGATATTCCAAAAATTTTTGACTAAAACTTTTGTTAACATTACCGACGTTCTCGACTGATAATCGAGTGCAATAGAACGTATTTCGTTTAACGGACAATCACTGTACAACATTACTGTATTAACTTTACCCTCTGCACCAATACAGTAGTCGCTAATTATTTCCGCATCATTAATATGAGGAATTTCAGCAACAGGAACTAAACCAAGATCAACCTTTCCCGATTTAAGTAAATCTGAACATTTAGAAGGGTATTCTAAACGAAGTGAAACTTGAGACAACAAGTCTTTATCCAGCTGAATTCCATAAATAAATGGAATTGTATTTAGGTAAGAAACTGCAGAAACTCGGATTTTACGTTCCATTAAAACCAAATAAAATAAATAGAATAAAAAAGAAGCGCTAAGCTAACAGAGAGTTTAAGAAGGGCTCCAGAAACAAAACCAACCAATGAACCTAAAGCCACTTTTAAAGCTCTTGCATGAGCTCCTTTTACCTCTACTAAAGCACCAATAAAGGCGCCAATAAATGGCCCTAACAGTAAACCTGCAGGAGGCACAAACAAACCAACAAAAAGACCAATAAAGGTTCCAATAGTCGAGTACCTACCGCCACCAAATTTAGCTACTCCCCAGGATTGAAGCGTGTAGTCTAAAATAAAAACAAGGGCTACAACAATGCCCCAAGCCCATAGAAATGTTGAACTAAATTGAATTTCAGTAAAAAAATGAATGAGTAGAATACCGGTATAAGAAATTGGAGGCCCAGGCAAACCCGGAATTACACTCCCAAGTAAACCTAGCAGTAACAGTACCAAAGCAATAATGAGAACAAATACAGTCATTTAAAATTGTGTGAAATAAAATGAGGGTGCTAAAGTGCAAATTTAGACCTTCTTTTGTCAAAATCAAACCAAATTAGGCACTGAAAAGTAGGGAATTAGAGAAAACTAAATGAGAATGCGCAATGATAAAAGAGTGGTTTTATTAACTTTGCTTCTTAATTCACAACCAAAAAACATGAATTTAAATGCACTTACGGCCATATCACCAGTAGATGGTCGGTACCGAAGAGTAGGCAAAGATTTAGCGACTTACTTTTCTGAGTATGCTTTAATTCGATACCGAGTTCGAGTAGAGATCGAATACTTTATTGCGCTTTGCGAAATTCCACTCCCACAATTAGAGAAAATTGACAAAGCCACATACCCATTACTTAGAGCTATTTATACCGAATTTAGTGAAGAAGATGCGCAAGCAATCAAAGAAATTGAAAAAATAACCAACCACGATGTTAAGGCCGTTGAGTACTTTATAAAAGAACAGTTTGACACGCTTAAACTAGCACAATACAAAGAATTTATTCACTTTGGACTTACCTCACAAGACATCAACAACACATCGGTGCCTCTTTCTTTAAAAGAAGCCGTTGAAGAACAATATTTACCTCAACTCGAAACCGTTGTTGCAAAACTGCAAACGCTTGCTCAGGAATGGGAAAACATTCCTCTACTAGCGCGTACACATGGACAACCTGCATCTCCTACGAGAATGGGAAAAGAAATTGAAGTTTTTAGCACAAGAATACAACGCCAGGTGGCACAATTAAAAAACATTCCTTTTTCTGCAAAATTTGGAGGTGCAACAGGAAATTTTAATGCCCATGTAGTAGCATACCCTAAGCACGATTGGTTGGCTTTTGGAAACCATTTTGTAAACAACATCTTGGGCTTAGATCGTTCTCACCCGACTACACAAATTGAACATTACGACAATCTAGCCTCACTTTTTGACGCAATGAAACGCATCAACAACATACTTTTAGATTTGGATCGTGATATGTGGACGTATATATCCATGGATTATTTCAAACAAAAAATCAAAGAAGGCGAGGTAGGCTCCTCTGCCATGCCACATAAAGTAAACCCTATTGACTTCGAAAACTCCGAGGGTAATATTGGAATTGCAAATGCGCTACTAGAGCACTTGTCAGCCAAACTTCCTGTTTCTCGTTTGCAAAGAGATTTAACAGACTCTACCGTTTTGCGCAACATTGGGGTTCCTTTTGCGCATACCAGTATTGCTTTAGGCTCTTTACTTAGAGGTTTAAACAAGTTAATTATCAGAGAAGATAATATTGAAAAAGACTTGGAAAAAAATTGGGCTGTTGTTTCTGAAGCTATTCAAACAATTCTTCGAAGAGAAGGATACCCGAAACCCTACGAGGCACTTAAAGGTCTTACGCGAACCAATGCAGCAATTACAAAAACAAGTATTGCACAATTTATAGACACACTAAGTATAAGTGAGCATTTAAAAGAGGAATTAAAAGCCATTACACCGCAAAACTATACCGGTATTTAAACCGATTATTTGCTTAAAAAAAAGGCTGATCAATGACCAGCCTTTTTTTCAAGTATTTTTTGAGTATTTATTAAGCAAGGTACTTGTTAATATTTTGCTCAACCCTATTCAAAACATCCGTAACATCTGCTTTTACAAATGCATCGCCTGTTATTTGCTCGTAGAGCTCAATGTATCGTTCAGAAACAGAATCGATAAATGCTACATCCATATCCGGAATAACCTGATCGTCCTGACCTTGAAAACCATTACCTATTAACCATTGACGAACAAATTCTTTTGACAATTGTTTCTGAGATTCGTCTGCATCTTGACGTTTTTGGTAACCCGATTTGTAAAAATAACGAGATGAATCTGGAGTATGGATTTCATCAATCAATACAATAGTACCGTCTTTATCCTTCCCAAATTCGTACTTCGTGTCAACTAAAATCAAGTCCATATCAGCCGCAATGTCTGTACCTCTCTGAAAAACCTCACGAGTATACTTTTCCAAAAGCACATAATCTGCTTCTGAAACCAAGCCTTGTGCTAAAATTTCTTCTCTCGAAATATCTTCATCGTGACCCACGTCTGCTTTAGTTGTAGGGGTAAGTAGCGGCGTTGGAAATTTGTCATTCTCCTTCATCCCATCAGGCATAGAAACGCCACAAATAACTCTTTTACCTGACTTGTACTCTCTCCAGGCATGCCCAGAAAGGTACCCACGAATTACCATTTCTACTTTAAAAGGCTCGCAATACTTCCCTATTGTAACCATTGGATCAGGCATCGCAATCTTCCAATTGGGAACAATATCAGAGGTAGCATCTAAGAATTTTGCCGCTATCTGATTTAAAACCTGCCCTTTGTAAGGAATTCCTTTAGGCATTACCACATCAAATGCAGAAATACGATCAGATACAATCATAACCAATAAGTCGTTATTAATTGTGTACACTTCACGAACTTTACCGTGGTAAACTTTTGTTTGACCAGAAAAGTTAAAATCAGTTTTTAGAATTGTGTTTCCCACTTTCTTTTTCCTTTAATTGTTCTTGTTTATAAGCCTGTATAATTTGCATCACTAATTGATGACGAATTACATCTTTTTCGTTTAAATAAACAATACCTATATCATTTACTTTAGCTAAAAGGTCTAAAGAATGACGCAAGCCAGATTTTTGCCTACTCGGTAAATCTATTTGAGTTAAATCGCCCGTAACAACAAACTTAGCAGAACGTCCCATACGAGTAAGGAACATTTTCATTTGTTGAATGGTTGTGTTCTGCGCCTCATCTAAAATAACAAAAGCGTTATCCAGGGTCCTACCTCGCATAAAAGCAAGCGGTGCTATTTGAATGATGCGTTCTTCGATAAAAGCCTTTAATTTTTCGGCAGGAATCATATCGTTTAAAGCATCGTACAAAGGCTGCATATACGGATCTAACTTGTCCTTCATATCACCCGGTAAAAAACCTAAATTCTCTCCAGCCTCAACGGCAGGGCGTGTTAAAATAATTCGCTTTACTTCTTTGTTTTTTAAAGCCCTAACAGCTAAAGCGACTGCAGTATATGTTTTACCCGTTCCAGCCGGACCAATCGCAAAAATCATGTCTTTTGATAGAGCTAAGTCTACCAATTTTCTTTGGTTAGCGGTTCTTGCTTTTATAATTTTACCATGATTTCCATGAACTATTATAGCATCGTTCAACTCTAATACAACATCGTGATCTTCCATAATTAAACGATCAATATTACTGTCTGTAAGACGGTTGTATTTATTAAAATGCGCAATCAAAACAGCTAACTTGGTTTCAAACTGTTCGATAACTTCAAGCTCACCTAAAACTGTTATTGAGCTTCCACGCGTGATGATCTTAAGTTTTGGATAATACGATTTTATTAAATCCAACTTTGTATTTCGAGCTCCGTATATCTCTAGGGGGTCAATACCGGATAGTGTAATCTTTTTTTCTGCCAAACAGCTGATATTTATAATGTTAAATGAAATTAAGTAAATTTCTTTTCAACTTAGATTATTTGCTTAATTTTAGTCTTGCAAAAATAACAAATTTGATTCTTTTATTTCAATCAAAACAAGCTGTTTTTCAGCAACATGGCAATTATTACACTTACAAGCGATTACGGCACTAAAGATTACTTCACTGCGGCTATCAAAGGAGCTATACTTTCTGAGGCACCAGAGGCTCAAATTGTAGACATTTCTCATAAAATAGCACCCTTTAATATTGAAGAAGCTGCATACATCTTAAAAAATGCTTACCATCACTTTCCTCAAGGCACTATTCATATGATCGGGATTGATGCCGAGGCAACATCTTCCAAAGCGCACATCATTTGCAAAGTAGACGGCCATTATTTTATTGGCGCAGACACTGGTATTTTCTCGCTAATGTTTCCGCTCTTTAAACCAGAGCAAATTATCGCCTTAAACATTGCGCAAGAAGACGACAGTATTCCGTTTCCTATGAAAGATGTTTTTGTAAAGGCAGCTTGCCATATTAACCGCGGGGGCACCTTGCAGGTAATAGGGCGTCAAATAGACAAGCTCAAAGACTTAATCGATTTTCAACCGGTATTATCTGCAGATAGAAAAACATTAAACGGTCAAGTCATTTATATAGATCATTACGGAAACGTAATTAGCAACATCACGCATAAAGTTTTTAAAGAATCTTTTGCGAGTTCTGAATTTGAAATTAAATTACCCCGAAAATACAGCATAAAAGCAGTACACAAATCCTACAGTCAGGTAACAGAAGGAGAAATGTTGGCATTATTTAACTCCGCAGGGCATTTGGAAATTGCCATTAATAAAGGCGACTCAAATGCAGCTAATGGGGCCAGCGGATTGTTAGGAATAAAAATAAAAGACCGAATAAGCATTGAATTTTTATGATTACTAGAATTGTAAAACTAGATTTTAAAACGGAACACATCCAAGAGTTTAAATCGCTTTTTGAAGAAAGTAAAGAAAAAATTATTTCTCAAAAAGGGTGTAAAAAAGTTGAAATGCTGCAGGATGTGAATACGAAAAACATTTTCTTTACTTACTCGTTATGGGCATCTGAAGAAGACTTAAACAACTACCGTACCTCTGCTCTATTTGCAGGAATATGGTCCAAAACCAAAGTACTTTTTAATGAAAAGCCAATGGCTTGGAGTACCAAAAAACAAAGCGAAGCGCAATGATAAGTATTCTTAAAAAAGAACTCAACAGCTTTCTTGGCTCACTAACCGGATACATGGTTGTAGTGGTTTTTTTATTGTTAAATGGATTGTTCTTGTGGGTTTTTCCGGGAACGTTTAATCTTTTAGATGCTGGATATGCTGGGCTAGACGGCTTGTTTTTTCTTGCACCTTGGGTTTTTTTATTTTTAATCCCTGCACTAACCATGCGTTTTTTTGCTGATGAGATAAAAACGGGAACCATTGAGCTACTGCTCACCAAACCCATTAGCGAACTCAATCTTGTTATGGGTAAATTTATTGCAGGAGTGTCTTTATGTGTTATCGCATTGTGCCCAACATTAATTTACCTGGCCAGCATCTTTTTGCTGGGGCAACCACAAGGAAACTTAGACTGGGCTGTTACTATTGGCTCTTACACCGGACTCGTTTTGCTTTCTGGAATTTATGTATCTATTGGCGTATTTGCATCTTCCTTAACAGAAAATCAAATTGTAGCATTTATACTCGCTTTCTTATTTAGTTTTTTCTGCTTTGCAGGCTTCGAACAAATCGCCAGCTTATTGACACATACAGGACTTGAATTAAGCATAGAAAAACTGGGCATTAGCTACCACTACAACGCCATTAGTAGAGGCGTTATAGACACCAGAGATGTTGTTTATTTTTTAAGCGTTATAAGTATTTTCATATTCGGAAGTAAGCTCTCACTTCAAAGCAGAAAATGGTGATGAAAAACAAAAAGCAAGACATTTTTCAGTTTACAGGCGTACTACTCATACTAGTGCTCTTAAACTTTATTGCATCGGTAAAACACATGCGAATTGACTTAAGTAAGGAAGGACGCTACTCTCTTTCGGAGTCTACTAAAAACATGTTGGCAAAACTAGACGACTACATTTATGTAGAAGTTTATTTAGAAGGTGATTTTCCGGCAGGGATTGAGCGCTTGAGTATGGAAACGCGTCAAATATTAGCCGAATTTAAAAACCAAAACAACTTACTGCAATACACCTTTATAAATCCTACAGAAAGCACAGACGAAACAACCAGAAACGAAATCATAAAGCAACTGTACGACAAAGGACTTAGCCCAACAAACTTGCAAGTAAAAGAGGGCGACAGTTACACCGAAAAAGTAATTATTCCGGGAGCCATAGTAAAACTTGGCGGCAAAGAAGTGGCCGTGCAATTACTTAAAAACCAAATTGCAGCTGGACCAGAGCAGAGCCTCGAACAATCGATTAGAGAATTGGAATACGAATTTGCCTACGCCATAAAACAACTAAAAAATGACTACAAGCCAAGTATTGCATTTATTACTGGGCATGGCGAATTGGAAGATCGAGAATTGGAAGACCTTACGAAAAGCCTGTCCAGCCAATATTCTGTTGACAAAATAAACTTACGCGAATTTGAAATGGACAGCCTTGGAGAGGCCAACCTAAAGCTAAAACTGAATGAACTGAAGCGTAAAAAACTACTTTTAATTGCCAAACCAAAATATGCTTTTCAAAATCTAGACCAATATTTTATTGACCAGTACATAATGGCTGGTGGTAAGGTAATTTGGATGCTTGATGCCACAAATGCAGACATGGATTCTCTGGCAAACAAAGGTTCGTTTTTGGCACTACCTCTTAGAGATTTAAACCTTGGAGAGCAACTTTTTAAATACGGAGCTAGACTGAACAGCGACTTAATTGAAGACATATCCTCCTCAAAAATACCTGTTCCTGTTAACTTTATAAACGACATGCCGCAATGGGAACTAAGGCCTTGGCGCTACTTTCCAATATGTATTCCTACCTCAAACCATCCTATTACAAGCAATTTAAACGCAGTAAAACTGGATTTTGCAAGTACAATAGACACGGTTAAAACCAATACACCAATTAAAAAAACAGTGCTCTTGCATTCGTCACCGTACACTAAAATAGCAAACACGCCTTACGAAATAAGTTTACAAAATGCACTTGACCAACCTATACAAGAGCAATTTAATGCTGGTGAAAGAGCTACAGCCGTTTTACTCGAAGGAGTGTTTGAATCTGTATTCAAAAATAGAATCAACGCCTTAAGCGACAAGCTCCCATTTAAAGCCCAAAGTAAAGAAACTAAAATGCTTTTAATTTCTGATGGAGATCTAGCCCAAAACCAAATCATAAGAGGTGCAGTTATGCCTTTGGGCTACGACAATTACGAAAAGAGACAGTACGGAAATAAAGATTTTATTCGCAATGCCATCGATTTTCTTTTAGAGGACGACGACCTAATTCAGGTAAGAAATAGAGAACTAAAAATAAGACTCTTAGACACTAAAAAAACAAACAAGGAACGCGAGTTTTGGCAAGGCATAAACTTGGTACTCCCCATTTTAATCATCCTTATATTTGGGCTTCTAAAACAATACGCCAGAAAGAAAAAGTATGCAAATGAAAACTAACAACGGAATATACCTCAGTATCCTTTTTTGTTTAGGACTCCTAAGTTACCTCCTACTCAACAACGAGCAAGACGTTACTCGAACCGACAGAAGAGATTTTGCAGTAAACGACACAAGTACTGTGGTTAAAGTAATTATAAGCTCTAAGCTACCGGAAACAGCCGTACTTCAGAGAGTAAATGAAAGCGAATGGACCGTAAATGAAAATTACAAAGCTCGAAAATCTGCCGTGTTTTACCTCTTAAAAACACTACAAAGAATGGAAATTGCCCACCCTGTACAACGCTCAATGCGAAACAATGTTTTGGGTAATTTGGCGGTTCACGGCATAAAAGTGGAAGTTTTTCTTAACGATGGAACAAACAAAACATTTTATGTTGGAGGAGAAAACCAAGAGCTAAGCGCAAGTTTCATGATGCTTCAAGATGCTACGGATCCTTACGCAGTGCACATACCTGGTTTTAAAGGGTATTTGTCAACTCGTTTCTTTACGCAAGAGTCTATCTGGAGAGACAAAACAGTACTCAAATACGACAATCTAGACATCGAGTCGATAAGCCTACAGTACTTTGCACCTAAAATGATCGAAGAGTCTTTTGTACTAAATAAAGTAAACCAAAAGTTTACGCTAACCGACTATACGGGAACAGGAACACAGGAAATTGATCCAGCAAAACTACAACCCTACTTAGCCTCTTTTAGAAAATTGAGCTCAGAGGGTTATATTTCGGGTTCTTTAAATGTGGATTCGCTCGTTAAAACTCAGCCAATATTCGACCTAATTGTTCAAAACAAAAACCAAGAACAAACACAGGTAACTGCCTACTACAAAAAAGCGAAAGATGAAGCTCGAGCAGACGGAGATGTTACCATGAAAGATCCCGAACGCATGTATGCTCATGTAAACAAAACAGACTGGGTTTTAATTCAGCGCAACACTTTTAACAAAGTAATGAAGGGAATGAGCGATTTAAAAAGATAAGCACAAGCCAGACCATTTGTTAAAAAGTCCTATCCAATTGTGAATAAACGTAAGTATAGAATAGAGTTTGAATTTACGCTATAGTCTATATTTGATAAATGTAATTAAACGAAAGACCGAATGAAGTTTATTGTATCCAGCTCAAAACTTTTAAAGCAATTGCAAACCATTAGTGGTGTCATTAACTCAAGCAATACGCTCCCTATACTCGACAATATTTTATTTGAGATAGACCACAAAACGCTAAACATTTCTGCTTCAGACTTGGAAACGACCATGTCTACAACCTTAGAGGTGGAGTCAGATTCTAAAGGCAATGCAGCAATTCCTGCAAAACTCTTACTAGACACGTTAAAAACGTTTCCAGAGCAGCCACTTACCTTTTTAATAGATAAGGATAAAAACAATATAGAAATTAGCTCTGACCAAGGTAAATACGCCCTGGCTTTTCAAAACGGAGACGAGTTTCCTAAAGCACCCGGTATAGAAGCGGCTAGCACAACCTTAATTCATTCCGAAATTATTGCAACGGGAATAAACAAAACAATTTTTGCTACCGGAAACGATGATCTAAGACCCGTAATGTCTGGTGTATTTTGTCAGTTTAGCGAAACTGGCTTAACCTTAGTTGCTACAGACGCTCACAAACTTGTTCGGTATTCTCGTCATGACGTGAAAAGTGAGCAAAGCGCAGAATTTATTTTACCCAAAAAGCCTTTAAATATTTTAAAAGGAATTTTAGCTGCTGCAAACGACGAGGTTAAAATTGAGTACAACGAAACCAACGCTAAATTTAGCTTTGGCGCTATTGTTCTTACCTGCCGGTTAATAGACGGAAAATACCCGAACTACAATGCCGTTATTCCGCAAGAAAATCCAAATAAACTTTCCGTAAACCGCTTGTCTTTCTTAAACTCCGTAAAAAGAGTTTCAATCTTTTCGAACAAAACCACACACCAAATTCGTTTGAAAATTGCAGGCAACGAAATGCATATTTCTGCAGAAGATATTGACTTTTCTAACAAAGCAGACGAACGCTTGTCTTGCCAATACGAGGGGTCTGATATAGAAATTGGTTTTAACTCACGTTTTTTAATGGAGATGATTTCGAATTTAGAAACCGACCAAGTGCACTTGGAAATGTCGGCACCAAATCGTGCCGGGATCTTACTCCCAGAAGGCAACTCTATGGATGGAGAAGACATTTTAATGTTGGTTATGCCGGTAATGCTTAACAACTAAAAATACAAGCACAAAAAAAAGCCACTCAAATGAGTGGCTTTTTTTTACTCAAAAATGAATCGATTTAAACCTTTTATTGGTGCAATTTAATATTTCCGAATCCAACTGTCAATTCCTTTCGAATCGAGTTCAGACAAACCTACTTGGGCAGCATCATACGAGTTAAAACTGGTAAAAGAAACCAAATGCAAGTTGTTTGACTTGCCAATTAGCGAGGCCTTGTACCCTTCTTTTTTAAGCTGCGCAACCAAACGTTCTGCATTTTTAAAATTAGAAAAACACCCCGCCACCAAATGGTACTCAGCAGCACTCGCTTTTTTTGACGAAGACTTTGATTTGCCTAATATATCAGATAAAGACCGAGGAGACTTTTTAACAACTTCCTCTTCTTTTGGAACCAACAAAGGATTGCCAACAGCCAAGTTGAGCATTTTAGCATTAAAACCAAGATCTAATAAAGCATAAGACTTTTGATCTTGAGAATCGTTTTGTGCTTTTACAGAAAAAGCAAACAAGAACAAAGCAGAAACGAGCGCAAATCTTTTCATCGGGGAGCTGTTTTTAGAATACTACATTCAAATGTACTATTTAAAGAAAAAAACAAGACCAGTATAGGCAAATAGTTGTCAACTCAATATTGTTAAAAACCACCTCATTTACTTTAGTATAAAACAAAAAAAAGCCACTCTCTCGAATGGCTTCTCTACTAACCCCCCTCAGGATTATGAATAATCTACTAAGGCTTAACGCCACAATCTTGCCAATTATTAGTCTATTTTATCTAATAACAAAACGTTAACAAAAAAGCCACTCTACTAAGAGTGGCTTTTGTTAATTTCAAAACTTGACCGCTACGCGGTAGCGTTAAATAGGTTAATAGCTAAATAACCACCAAACAACAGCTAGAGGAAACGAACAGACTGCTTTAAAGTATTGTATTGAAACTGTAATTATACTTTTGTCGTGTTGAGTTACTGATTCAGTTTAAATAGCAGATTTTTGAAACTAGGGCTTGGGTATCAAAAATTAAGATTTAAGTGAAGCTATTAGTTGTTTGGCAGTTGTACAAGAAATTACGATCAGCTTGAATCAAATTTACATAGATTCACTAAGTTTCTGCAACAACAAACAGGTCAGAAATTTAAATTTAAAGTACTCTAAGAAGTAGGCTAAAACCAAAAAAGGCTCAATAACATTAAGTTATCAAGCCTCGCTTTAGTAGACAACTCCATTGAAATATCGAACATTAGTTTTACACCAAGAGATTTTATTGAGACCTATTATCATATTCAGCTCTTGAGCTTAAAATAATATTCATTTCATCTTGAGCCCATTCTGAAATCACCAAAAGTTTTTCTA